>MDTB01091598.1_pt1 | contig 13204 bp, 13 predicted proteins | sample 811161 | NCBI WGS metagenome assembly MDTB01 (sample SAMN05326650, study PRJNA326480) | marine metagenome | isolation source: seawater | place: Mediterranean Sea | collected 2009 | reverse complement strand
CTGGCGAGTAGCCACAATAGAAGTCTTGGTTATACTTAAGATTAGAGAATTGTTCTAGTATTGGCACACAAACCTCTTCAGTAGCACCTGGATAAACAGTTGACTCATAAATCACAATATCATCTTTCTTTAAAAATCTTCCAACAGCTTCGCTAGCTTGTTGCAAAGGAACTAAATTTGGATTATTGAGTTTATCGATTGGAGTTGGCACTGTAATTATAAAAAAATTGCAATTTTCAATGTCTTCAACTCTATTTGTGTATCTAAGCATAGAGGGGTTATTCAATTCTTCAAATGTCACTTCTCTTGTTGAATCCTTACCCATCAAAAGTTCATTTATTCTCGATTTATTTGTATCGAACCCAAGAGTCTGATATATTTTTCCAAATTCTATTGCAAGAGGAAGTCCCACATAACCTAAGCCAATAATTGCAATTTTTGTATCTTTCATAAATTGTTATATTCCTTATACCATTCAACGAAATTCTTTACGCCAACCTTAACGCTTGTGGAGGGTTTATATCCGAATTCTTCAGTAAGATCTTCTACATCCGCATAGGTATCTGGAACATCTCCAGGTTGCAACGGAAGCAGTTCTTTTTGCGCAGTCTTATTCAAGGCCAATTCAATCGCTTCGATGTAATCCATAAGCTCTACAGGTGTATTATTACCTATATTATAAAGGCGCCAAGGTGCCGAGGAGGTGCCAGAGTCAGGAGTTTCTCCACTCCAATTGATATTAGATGCCGCAGGCCTGTCCAATACTCGAATTATCCCCTCAACAATATCATCAATGTAAGTAAAGTCTCTCCTGTGTTTACCATAATTAAAAACCTTGATTTTATCTCCTTCCATTATCGCTTTAGTAAACTTAAATAGAGCCATATCAGGCCTACCCCAAGGACCATAAACTGTAAAAAATCTTAATCCAGTTGTAGGTAATTGATAAAGATGACTATAGGTATGTGCCATTAATTCATTAGCTTTCTTACTCGCTGCATAGAGACTTAGCGGATGGTCTACATTGTCATGAATTGAAAATGGCATTTTGGTATTTGAACCATAAACTGAACTACTTGAAGCGTACACGAGATGATTTACATTATTATGTCGACATCCTTCCAATATATGACCAAATCCAACCATATTTGTTTTTATATAAGTTAGAGGATTTTCAATAGAATACCTTACTCCTGCTTGAGCGGCTAAATTTACTACTCCTTCAAATTTAGATTCTTTGAAAAGCCCATAAATGGCTTGTTCGTCTTCTATATCCATCTTTATATGAGTATAATTTTCATGATCAATATGGCGAGAAAGTCTTGCATCTTTGAGTTTTGGATCATAATAATTATTGTGGTTATCAATTCCCACAACCTCGTCTCCTCTTTCCAATAGTCTTAAAGTGAGTGCCGAACCAATAAAACCAGCTGAGCCTGTAACTAATATCTTCATATATTTCTTAATTATTTTATTCCTATCTAAAATTATTTAGTTATTAGTATTAAGTATGAAACTTTAGTTATCGCCAAAAAGATCTCTAGAGAAACATTTTTCTTCAACATCTCGAAGACACTCCGCATTTCTATTTGTCACAATAATCTCACTCATTTCTTTAAATGCGTCAAGGTCATTTATAACCCTAGAACCAAAGAATTCAGTTACATTCAATTCAGGCTCATAAACTATAACTTCAAATCCTTTGGCTTTTATTCTTTTCATTATTCCCTGTACAGCTGAAGATCGAAAATTATCGCTATCTGCCTTCATTACTAACCTATAGAAGCCCACGAGTTTAGGTTTCAATTTTATTATCTCATCTGCAATAAAATCTTTTCTGGTGGTATTTGATGAGACTATTGCCTTTATAAGTGTTTGAGGCACATGCTCATAATTTGCCAATAACTGTTTGGTATCTTTTGGAAGACAATAACCTCCATAACCAAAAGATGGATTATTATAATCTTTCCCAATTCGATCATCTAAACTCACTCCTTCGATGATGTCTCTTGTGTCTAAATTGTTAGAAAGTGCATAGGAATCAAGTTCATTGAAGAAAGATACCCTCATCGCAAGATAAGTATTCGCAAATAATTTCACAGCCTCCGCTTCAGTGGAGTCAATAAAAATTGTTTCAACTTCTTTCTTTTCTGCACACTCTTTAAGAATTTCAGCAAATTCACTAGCCTGAGTAGATTTACTACCTACTATTATCCTTGATGGAAAAAGGTTATCTTTCAAAGCCTGACCTTCCCTTAAAAACTCTGGCGAGAAAATAACTCTTTCAGTCTTATGGTGTTCTTGGAGTGATCTTGTATGGCCAACAGGCACAGTAGATTTGATGATGACAAATGCATGCGTATTTAGAGTAAGTGCATCTTTAACAACTGAGTCAACAGAGTCTGTATCAAATCGGTTTGTCTCTGCATCATAGTCGGTGGGTGTGGCAATGATAATAAAATCGGCACTCTTAAATGCCTTCTCTTTATCTAAGGTTGCCACTAAATTTAATGGCTTTTCAGTTAAGAAAAGCTCTATATCTTTATCAGCAATTGTTGAATGCTGATTATTTATTGAATTTACTCTTCTTTTGTCGATATCCAACACAACCACTTCATGGTTTTGTGCAAGAAGAACGGAAAGAGACATACCAACATATCCCGATCCAACAACTGTTATTTTTCGTTTTGTAACCAAATTAATAATACAGGATGAAATCTTGGATGACCTAATTCAAATTTTCCGCGTGGAGAATTATTTCTTCTTTTGCTTTACCTGTCAGTAATAACGTCGGAAGAGAACTACCATAAAACTCAACAACCCCCCAGAAATTGTAGATAGAATCACTATAAGAGACCTTACAGGTCCTGATTTCCTTTCTGGAATGAATGGTGGCTCAAGAGTCATCAAAACATAATCATCATGAATACTTGCCATCATTTTTGTTTCAAGCTGACCTTCCATTAAGTTTGTTATGGATTTCTTTAACTCAACTTGTGGTGAACCGGACAATTCCTGATTTAAATATGTCAATGCCTTGTTAGCGCCTTCAATATCTATTTCTCTGTAAACATCATTGGCCTCCTGAATAACAAGAGACAGAAAGTCGTATGCAAAGACAGGAGATATATGCTCTATTTTTATCGTAACATGTCCAGTCAGCCTATCCTTCGTAATGGAAAGTAAATCAGAATACTCTTTGTGAGTTTCAATATAAGAAGGTACGACATCTCTATTCGCAGGAGCATCTCTCACCCACGTTTGTGAAGATTCGTTATAAAGCTCAGGATCAAATGAAAGCTTCTTAGTAGATGTATCATAACTTTTGGCGGCCATGATAGAAGGCAAAACATCATCATAGGTAATAAGACGTTTCACAAATTCTCTAGACTGAATTATATCTATAACTTTATTAAGTGAAGCTCCTTGAGATGATAAATCAACTCCTGCCAAAGAAGCCAATCCAGATAAGTTAGACATACCCGATTCTTGCTTGTCTCTACTAATTAATAAAGACTCAGAGGTATAATAATTTGTTAGTGACAAAGATACTATAATTGAAGTTATTGCAAAAAAAGCTGTTATTGAAGAGATTATAAGCTTTCCATTCCATAGAACACTTACAATTTCTCTTAAAGAGATTTCATCTTCAAAAGCTTGCGGAGGTAAATCTTTTTCTATAGTTGAGCTCATGATTTATCTATACGATTAATTTCTTTTTTAAGTCTATCAAATTCTTCAGCCTTTCGCTGAAGAAATAGTAACGTTAATTTTCTTTTTCTCTCTACACCTTCTGGTGTTAATAGATATAAATAACCTAGTTTTCGATCTGACTTTCTAAAATTATCAACTTTAACCATACCCTTTCCTAGCAGGGCTTTAATTAAATAATTAATTTTCCCCAAACTTAGCCCCAGATGCTCAGCAATCTGACGTTGTGTTAAATTTGGATTTTCTTCTATCTTTCGAAGAATCTCTAGCTCTTCTTCTGAATTATTTATATCTTTTTTCAATAGCTACCGCAATGACACTTTTTTAATGAATCATATTTTAAGAATATAGTTTGTTCAATAAATGAACATATAAACTCTACTACATGTTCAACTATTGAACAATAGTTATGAAAAATCATTATATTTTTAGAGTTTAAAGTTTTTAATAACTTCTTTAGGACTTAAATTCGATTTGTCCACTTCAGCAAGTACACTTGTATTTAATAATTTTAATAATAATCTAACTCTATCTTTTGATTTTTTTGATAAAAATATCGCATCAATACCTGCAAAACGACCTTCAGAAATTGAGACAGTATCTCCTTCCTTATAATCAACTATTGAAATGTTTTCTTTGTAGACCCCAGATTGGTCAAGTCTTTTTTTAATTGAATTCACAATGTCCTCTGAAATAGATGTAAATTTATCTGAAAACATGACAATTTTACTGACTCCGATACTGTATTTTATTGAATTCCAGTTTCCTAGTTCAGTATTTATTTTGACAAAAAGATATCTCGGAAACACAGGAACTAAAGAACCCGAGTTAATATTTTTATTTGTTGGAGCTATTAAGGGTAAGAAGGTTTCAAAGCCCTGCTTTTTAAGATTCTCATAAGCTTTTCTTTCCTCTCTTGCCTTTGTATAAATTAGAATCCAGATATTGCTCTCATTATTTCCATTATCTAGCTTCATGTTCCAAATTATACAAGATAAGTTATGGTGCCCGGGGCCGGACTCGAACCGGCACGAAGTTTCCTTCGAGGGATTTTAAGTCCCTTGTGTCTACCAATTCCACCACCCGGGCATTTTTTTTGTAAACATTCTAAATACTTTTTTCAGATTTTGTACAAATACTGAGGCTGAGGTCGGAATCGAACCGGCGTAGACGGATTTGCAATCCGCTGCATAACCACTTTGCTACTCAGCCTTGAGAGTATTTTATGTAGCAATAAAAAATTTAACCAGCTATTTAATTAGTTTTCTGTAACTTAATAAATAGCTTATGAAACTGTGAAGAGAAACATAGGCGGCTAACCAAAATAAAATAACAGTTATTACGAAGAAAGCTTGCCCAAAGTTTGGTGAAATTATTAAAAAAGATAAAGCTATTATTTGTATGGAAGTCTTGGTCTTTGCAATTAAACTGACTTTTATTGGATTTTTTCCCATCTTTTCAGATAAATATTGTCTAAAAGATGTAATCAAGATTTCTCTGAGAATAATTATTAGACTAGGCACTATCAATGAAGGAAGACTTAAGGTGGAAAGAAGATATACCAAAGGAATTATTATGAGGATTTTATCTGCAGTCAAATCTAATAAAGCACCAAGCGATGAAGTCGTATTGGTTTTCCTCGCTATATATCCATCTAAGTGATCAGTTATACCTGCAATAACGAATAAAATCAGAGAGAACCAATTTTTTAAGTCTTCAGAATCAGTCATTAAGAGAACTACTGGCAGGATTAAAATAATTCTCGAGATGGTAATATAATTGGCAATATTCATTAGCTATGCAATTCTCTATAAATAGACTTTGCTGTAGTTTCGCCAATACCTGAGACTTCACATAGATCTTGTATACTTGCTCTTTTAACTTGCTCAATAGAGCCAAAGTAACGTAAAAGGATTTTTTTTCTTATCTTTCCCACTCCAGATAATTCATCCATAGATGACCTAATTGAAGCTTTTGACATTTTCTTTTTTTGCAAAGTTATAGAATATCTATGAGTTTCATCCCTTATTTCTTGTATAAAATTATGAAATACAGAACCTGGATTAACAAGAACTGACTTATTCTTTTCCATATGAATAGTATCAAAAATTGCTCTTCTTCTTGCTCCTTTTGAGATTGCAATTACTTTTGTGTCAATAACATCTAATTCTATAAGTTTTTTCAAAACATTATCAAGGTGCGTCCTTCCTCCATCTATTATTATTAAGCTTGGCATTTCTGCGATATGTTCTTTTTTGAATCTTCTTTCAAAGATTTCAAGCATTGACCCAATATCATTACCCTGATTTTCCTCACTGATATTGTAAGATCGATATTCAGCTTTACTCTTTCCTTCAATTGAATAAACCACGCAGCCAGCAACAGCATTTCTTCCAGCATGGTGACTCACATCATAAGACTCAATAAGATTGATATCATTTTCGATGGCCAAACCCTTTTTCAACTCTTTCAATTTATATTTAATATTTTTATCTACCTTCTCTCTTCTTAAGGTAAATTCAGTATTTGCCTTACAAACCTCTAAAAGCCCCTTATCTTTTTTACCCGGTCTAGTAATTATAGAAATATTTCTTGAATGTTTTTCTGACAAGGCTTTTTCTAGTAATTCTTTCTCCTCAATTTTTTTGCCAACTACTAAAGTACTTGGGCAATCACTTATTGAAAAATAATTCTGTATGATAAAATTTTCTAATATTTTCTTCTCTTCAAAATGATTAGAAGTTGTAAAATTTCTATGACCTGTAACCCATCCATGATTCACAGAAGTAACTCCAATTTTAGTATTAAGCTTATTAGAAAATACATGTATTGCATCTCTACTATTACTGAAGCCTGTTATGCTTTGCGTTCTTTGAATATCTCTAAGCGCAGAAATCCTATCCCTATACAGAGCTGCTTTCTCATAGTCCTTGTTAAGAGAAAATGAGTCCATCGAATTATAAAATTTTTGGATGAGTTCTTCTGATTTGCCCTCTAATAATAATTCTGCCCCTTGGACATCTTTTACATATTCTTCGTGAGAAATCAAACCTATGCAAGGCGCAGAACATCTTCCGATCTCATACTGCAAACAAGGTCTTGTTCTATTCCTAAAGTATGAGTCACTACAATTTCTAAGCTTAAATGTTTTTTGGATTAGTTTTAAAGCATCTCTAACTGCATATGAATTTGGAAATGGTCCAAAAAATTTTCCATTTGTCAGCTTTTTCCCTAAAAAGGACTTTGCGGAAGGAAACTCTTTTGTATTTTCAATTTTTATCCACGGATAACCTTTATCATCTTTAAATTGGACATTATATTTGGGCTTTTGTTCTTTAATCAGAAACTGCTCTAAGAGAAGTGATTCAAGTTCGGTATTAGTTATAGCAAATTCAAGAAACTTTGCTTCCTCAAATAATTTAATAACCTTTTTTGATCTTGAAGATTCTCGAAAATAAGATGAAACTCTCTTGTTAAGATGCTTTGCTTTACCAATATAAAGAGGAATATGAGATTTATCTAAAAACTTGTAGACACCTGGTGCTATTGGGACGGATTTTAGAAATTCTCTTACCTCCCTTCGCTCTGTTGGTATCGAAAAAGGAGATTCAATGGAGATCTTTTCTTCCATAAATATCTTCTAATCTCACAATATCATCCTCACCAAAATATGTTCCAGCTTGAATTTCAATTATCTCAAGCACATCATCATTGAGGTTCTCTATTCTATGTTTTTCTCTCTTTTCAATAACCACAGATTCTCCTGAATAGAGCTCCATAATCTCCTCTCCTTTAGTAACAGTCGCAACTCCCTGAGTGACATACCAAGTTTCTGATCTATGCTCATGCTTCTGTAGAGAAAGTTTTTGATTGGGATTGATAGAAAGTATTTTAACCTTAGAGTTTTCTGTTTCAATTAATACTTCAAAATATCCCCAGGGCTTATTTGTCCTTGCAAAGTTTCCATCTGTGTAGAGTGTCAATCCATGTTCCGGCTTTTTTTGTAGGTTGCTTAACGAATGCCATGAACCAAGATCTGTCCAACCTGCATCTAAATTAACAATATAATTGTCTGCGTTCAACTCAACAAATGCTTTATCAAAAGAAATATTTTGAAGTTTTGAAAATTTGTGTTCATCAAAATAAAAGTATTTTTGATTTAATTCTGAAGGTGGTAGAAGGTCCAATATTTGATCATACAAATCAATATGCTTATCTTGAATAGAATTACATATCCAATTTCCTTCAAAGCAGAATATACCTGAGTTCCAAAGTGTATTTGGTTGTTTTAAAAGTAGTTGCGCCTTTTTTAAGCTGGGTTTTTCAATAAAGGAGATGACCTTCTTTACTTCATTATTTGAAGTCTTTACCGAAATGTAGCCATATTCAGTTGATGGAGTGTCAGGCTTGACACCGAGCATGGTTAAGCCCTCAGATATGAATTGATTTTTTATCGCTGAACAAGTTGCATAAAAAGATTTATTGTAAGGGATATAATGATCGGATGGAAAAACCATAAACCTCTCATTCAATTTCTTTTTAAAAGAGGCAAACACAGGGATTGTGAGAGCAGGAAAAGTATTCTTAGACTCTGGCTCTAAGAAAATTTTGCTGACTTCCACTCCAGTTTTAGCTAATGACTCTTCAACATAAGAGAGGTACTCATTTGAAGTTACTATTATCGGCTTTTTAAAAATTTCTCTATTATTTATTCTTTGCAGGGTCAAGTCAAAAAGAGACAAATCACCAAACAAAGATATAAACTGTTTAGGTCTTTTCTTAGTAGAAAGAGGCCATAGTCTTTTGCCAGAACCGCCTGCCAATATTATTGGTCTAAATTTCTTAGAACTCATTTGAAGATTATAAACTAGGATTTAGGTAGAAAGTTATTTGAAAAATATTTTACCAAGTGCTCTTTATCTTCACTAGATTTTAAAACTATTTTTTTCCCAAGCTGCACTCCCCATTGATCAAAAGGATCAATGCCGAGTATTAAAGCTTCTATGAATATTTTATGTTCATAAATAGCTAATAGATAACCTAAATCTTTCAAATTGCTTGATTTAAGTTGAAGAATAGAACAAGGATTATTGCCCTTTATGGTTTTATAAGGTGCATCATCATTTCTCTCACCGAAAGTCATGGCCAAGACTTGAGACAAAAGCATACCTTGTGATGCACAGGATTCAATCTCACCATCGTTAATGGATATAAAATCGCATGTTGTTCCTGTCTTGCTTTGCATTATCCACTGGAAAGAAGAATGTTGAGCCTCAATACCATAACCTCCCCAAACAAGTGGAGACGAATTAAAAGGCGTTTCCTCTCCTTTGAAATTTATAGTTTTTCCATTACTTTCCATGCTGAGTTGAGAAAGGTATTTCGTTAAAGAGCGTAATCTAAAACTATAACTAAAAATACCATGATTGTTGATATTGAGAGAGTTACAATTCCAAATGCTCAATAATGCCAATATTACTGCTATATTTTCGTCCCATTTACTAGTTAATGTATCTGAATCTGCGAGTCTTGCACCTTCTAGTAGATCTTGGTACGCAGCATAACCACTGTTAACAAAAGCAGGGATACTCATAGCGGACCAAATAGAAAACCTTCCTCCAAGAGATTCAAGAATTTCAAATTGATTTTCTTTTAGGAAACCATGTTCAGTCATAGCGGTTTTATCTGAGGATATGGCATATAAGTGGTCCTTTAAGTCGATTCCTGGCTTCTTCTCATACCAAGATTTCAAATATTCAAAGTTTTTCATAATCTCTCTTGTTTCAAAGGATTTTGAAGAAATAATTGCTATCGTTTCTTTTTGATTACAATCTATTAAAGCTTGTTTTTGTTCTAAAAGATCGTAACTTGAACAAAAGTGAACATCGATAGGTCCAGATTTATCTTGAAATTCGTAAAGTAACTCTGGACCAAGTCTGGAGCCTCCTATACCCAAACAAATTAAATTTTTTATCTTTCTGTTAGATAGATTTTTCTCAAGAAATTCCTTAATTCTTTCTCTTTCAGAAGAGATAATGCTGAAATCTTTTTGTGGGTCAGTATCTCTATAGATAGTATGAGTAACATTCTTATCTTCAGTTGGATTCTTAACATTTCCTTCAGATAGTGCTTCGAGAGATTCTCGAAGATTAATCAAATCAGGTATTTCAAAAAGAAATTTTTTACCTTCATTGCTTAATTTTTGCTTTGAGTAGTCTAGCTGAACTAAAGATGCCTTAACTATATTTTCTTCAAGATTATCTGATTGTTGTAATTCTGCAATATTAGTATTTGTAATTTTATTACCAAGATCAGTCAACTTATTATAAATTTCTGACCTCTTATTAATCATCTTTTTCTCTATTTCTTGAGGAAAAGAAAATTGATTCTAGGAAGAGGGTGACAATCATTGAAGCAAGAAAAGTTAGTAAAATTAACTTACCAAGCTCCATATCATATTCCCTTATGAGTAAATCAATTTGGACAACATTGGTATTCAATGCTAATAAAACATAAGCACAGATACCAATTGAAATAGTTAAAATTAATAAGAGGATCGTGGAAAAGCTCATAGTAAGTTAGTCTATGGTCAACCAGCCACTCTCCAACAATTTATCTTCGACGTACTGAAGCAAAGCATGCCCTGCTGTTATATGGCTTTCTTGTATTCTTGCTGTTACATTGTCTGGGACTACAAATGCTAGATCACAATATTTGAGTGCTTCTCCCCCTCCATTTCCTAAAAAGCCTAATGTAAATATATCCCTGGTATGGGCAAGTTTAAGTGTTTCAATAATATTTCTTGAATTGCCCGAGGTAGTTATTGCCAGAAGAATATCACCATCTGATGATAATCCTGAGAAAACTCTTTTAAATATATCATCAGGGCCATAATCATTTAAGCAGGCAGTAAGTGTAGATGTATCCTGTGCTAAAGATAATGCAGGAATACTACCTCTATTAACTTCAGAAGTTAATCTAATAAGAAATTCAGCGGCTAGATGTTGAGCATCAGCTGCAGAACCTCCATTACCGCATATGAGTAGCTTCCCCCCTCCAGTAATTGATTCTGCTATTAGTTTACCTGCTTCTATAAGGACCTCATAAGAGCCGTCGTCCAATATCTTTTGCTTGACAGTTATGGAATCTATAAATGTCTGCTGAACTCTTTTTTCTATTTTTTTTGACATTTATCCCTCTCTTTTAAGGAGGTACTATACAGGTTCTAAAATTCTATTTGTTTAAAGTTTCTTTCAGGAATTTCGAGGCTCTAAAGTAAGGATGAGATTTAGATTGAACTAAGATTGAAGAGCCAGTCTTAGGATTTCTTGAGATACGCTCTTTTCGAGTCCTTGTTGAAAAAGTCCCAAAATTTCTTACCTCGACTCTCCCAGAACTTCTGAGAGTTTCTGTTATGAAGCTTAATATTAAATTAACTGAGAGCTTAATATCTTCTTCGCTGACAAAAGTTTTCTTTTCTTCAATTTTTTTTACTAGATCTGATTTATTCATTATTTGGATCAGTATCTTCCATTTCTGCTTTGATAAGATCACCTATATTAGAGCTTGTAGCCTTCTCTATTTCTTTATTTTTAATGGCATTATCCTTAAGAGCACTTTTTTCGTCTTGTTTTTCTAGCGCTCTTATTGAAACAATTATTTCACGATCTTTTTTATTGATATTAGCAATAACTACCTCAATTTCAGATCCCTCTTCAATAGAAAGATCTGTCATAGAATTTGTGTAGTCTTTCATAGGAAGATATCCTTTAACACCCTCGCTGAGCTGTAAGTCAATCTTGTCGTCAGATGAACCAATTACCTTCGCGATTACTCTCGAACCCTTGTTATTTGTATTGACATAGTCTCCAAACGCATCGGACACAAGCTGCTTCATACCTAAAGATATCCTTTCTCTTGCTGATTCTATTGAAAGCACTAAAGCTTCTACGATATCCCCTTTGTTCAGCATCCTTACAGATTCTTCGCTTTCATCCCATGAAATATCTGATAAGTGGATAAGACCATCGATACCACCCTGCAATTCAATGAAGACTCCAAAATCTGTAATAGATTTAATAGCTCCAGATACTTTATCGCCCTCTTTATGCGTGTGCTCGAAGACTTGCCATGGATTTTCAGTTAATTGCTTTAATCCAAGAGATATTCGCCTTTTCTCTTCATCAACCTCAAGGATCATAACTTCAACCTGATCTTTTAATTGGACAACCTTTGAAGGATGAATATTCTTATTTGTCCAATCTATCTCTGAAACATGAACTAATCCCTCGACACCTTTTGAAATCTCAGCAAAGAAACCATAATCCGTAAGATTAGTAACGGTAGCCATAACAGAGGTATTAATTGGGAATGAAGTCTCAATACCAACCCATGGATCGTCAATCAATTGTTTAACACCAAGTGATACTTTCTTCTCCTCAGAATTATATTTTATGATCTTTACATCTAATTTTTCACCTATCTTAATAGCTTCAGAAGGATGATTGATTCTGCTCCACGATATATCAGTAATATGGAGAAGTCCGTCTATCCCACCAAGATCAACAAAAGCGCCATAATCTGTCAAATTCTTTACAACTCCCTGAACTACCTGACCTTCAGCCAGTGTAGAGAGTAGTTTTTCTCTTTCTTCACTATTTACTTCTTGAAGAACTGCCTTTCTAGAAAGAACAACATTGTTTTTATCTTTATCTAATTTGATTACTTTGAATTCTTCATAGTTTCCTACCAGATGTTCTAAATCCTTCGTAGGGATAACTTCAGCTAATGAACCAGGAAGGAAAGCTTTTACTCCTTGAACATCTACAGTCATTCCTCCTTTCACCGATCCAGTTATGAGTCCTTTAAGTATTGAGTCCTGAGCCAATGAATCCTCTATTCTTTTCCAAACCTCTTGTTTGATTGCTTTTTCTCTAGAAACACGGGTATTTCCATGCCCATCCTCAATTGCTTCGAGTGTTAATTGAACTTCGTCTCCTATTTGAAGTTCTAACTCTCCTGATTCGTTATAAAACTCTGATTTTGCGACCACTGCTTCTGATTTTAATCCTACGTGAACCACTACGTGGTTGTCTAAGATGTCTATAACAATACCAGTCACAAGACTGCCTTGTTTCATTATTAAAGTGCTTAGATTTTCATCTAGAAGTTGTTCAAAGTTCGCTGCCATAATTATTTATTCAAGGTAAGTTTTAATTTCCTTTACCACTCCTTTAGGATTTAAGTTCGTTGTATCAATTGTTATTGAGTCATCAGCCGGGATCAAGGGTGAGTGTTCTCTCTCAATATCCTTTTTATCCCTCCCCTCTAATTCTATTAAAAGGGAACGCATGTTAACCTTCAAACCTTGTCTTTTCAACTGTGTTTGTCGTCTTTTAGCTCTTTCTTCCACTGAGGCTGTCAGAAAAATTTTATGTTTTGCATCGGAAAAAATTACAGTGCCCATATCGCGTCCATCTGCAATCAAACCAGG
>MDTB01078455.1_pt1 | contig 13204 bp, 14 predicted proteins | sample 811161 | NCBI WGS metagenome assembly MDTB01 (sample SAMN05326650, study PRJNA326480) | marine metagenome | isolation source: seawater | place: Mediterranean Sea | collected 2009 | reverse complement strand
TGTGGTGGCTTAACCGGGAATAAATATGAAAATACCTAACGTAACAATTCAACAATTATTAGAAGCAGGAGTACATCTTGGACATAAAACTTTGAGATGGAACCCAAAAATGAAGAAATATATTTTTGGAAAAAGAGACTCAATACACATAATAGATTTAACGCAAACACTTGAGCTTACAAAAGTAGCTTTAGAGCAAGTTTATAATACAATAGCAAATAACGGTAAAATTTTATTTGTATCAACAAAAAAACAAGCTTCAGAAGCCATTGCTGAGGTAGCTAAAGAGACAGATCAATATTTTGTAAACTATAGATGGTTGGGTGGAATGCTAACTAATTGGGGTACTATTTCAAATTCTATAAAAAAACTTAAAAAGTTAGAGTTAGACCTTGTTGCTGAAAATAGAGGTTTTACCAAAAAAGAATTATTAAAAATGAGTGTAAAAAAAGACAAACTTCAAAGATCATTAGGGGGTATTGCAGAAATGAAAAAAGTACCTGATTTGGTTTTTATTATTGATACAAATTATGAGTCTTTAGCAATTGCAGAGTCTGTGAAATTAGGAATTCCAATAGTTGCTATCTTAGACAGTAATTCTAACCCTGATAATATTGATTTTCCAATACCTGGTAACGATGATGCCAGAAGATCAATTGATCTTTATTGTAATCTAATTAAAGAAACAATAAATAATGCTAAAAGCAGCATTCCTTTACATGAAAATCAAAAAGAAAATGTAAAGGATGCTAAAAACAAATCTCCAAACAAAACGGTTGAAGAACTTGATAGAGAGAAATTAAAAAAAAAATTTTCTACTGATAAAAAAAAGCAGAGTTTAAATTAGTATGAGTGATATTGAAAAAGTTAAAAAATTAAGAGTAGCCACAGGTGCTGGTTTTAAAGATTGCAATCTTGCAATTAAAGAATCTGACGGCGATTTAGATAAAGCTATAGAGATATTAAGAGTAAAAGGTATTTCAAAAGCATCAAAAAAAATGTCCAGAGATGCTAAAGAAGGAGTAATTGCTATTAGTGGTGATAACTTAAAAACGTCACTTATAGAAGTTAACTGTGAAACAGACTTTGTTGCTAAAAATGAAGATTTTACAAATTTTGTAAAAGAACTGAGTGAATTAAACAATGAAAAAAATTCTAATGTTGACGAACTAAAAATCTCAAAAATGAAAAACGGTGAAACTGTTGAAAATAATATTGTATCCTTAATAGCAAAAATAGGAGAGAAAATTACTATTGGCAAAACTAAAACAATAGCAAATGTAGGTACAATAAATAATTATTATCTTCACACAGTTGTAAAAGATAACATTGCAAAATTAGCTGTTATTGTATCCTTAGAAACTAAAAATAATTCTGATGTTATAAAATCATTTGGAAAACAACTTTCTATGCATATAGCTGCATCTAACCCACTAGCCCTAGAGTCAAGTTTAATAGATCAATCTGTAATAGATAAAGAAGAAGAGCTCGTCGCAGAAGAATTAAAAAATTCTGGTAAAACTGAAGATATTGCAAAAAAAATTAGCTTAGGTAAAATGAATAAGTTTAAAGAGGAAAATGCACTTATGACACAAGCATGGGTTATGGAGCCCAAAAAAAAAGTTAAAGATATTTTAAGGGAACTTTCTATTAATGATTTAAAGATTAAAGAGTTTTATAGATTAAAGATTGGAGAATAAATGTTAGATGAAAAGTCTTACAGCCTTAAAATGGACAAAACAATAGAGGTTTTTTCTAAAGAGTTGACTTCGCTAAGAACTGGTAGAGCTAATGCAGCCATGCTAGATTTAGTTAAAGTTGACGTTTATGGTCAGCAAATGCCAATTAATCAAGTTAGCAGCATAACTACTCCAGAACCAAGAGTGATAAATATACAAGTCTGGGATATAAATAATGTTTCCTTAGTTGATGCAGCGATCCAAAAATCTGACTTAGGTTTAAATCCTCAAATTGATGGTCAACTAATTAGACTACCAATTCCAGAGTTAAACGAAGAGAGAAGAACAGAATTAAAGAAACTAATTAAATCTATTGGTGAAAAATGCAAAGTTTCAATAAGAAACATTAGAAGAGAAGCAAACGAAGAATTAAAAAAACTTTTAAAATTAAAAGAAATAGGTGAAGATCAAGAAAAATTATCAGAAAAAAATATACAGTCTATTACTGATGATCATATTAAATTAGTTGATGAAAAAGTTTCTTCAAAAGAAAAAGAAATAATGACAATATGAACCCATTGAATCATGTAGCCATTATCATGGATGGTAATGGAAGATGGGGACTAAAACATAAAAATTCTAGAAATTTAGGTCATAAAGCTGGATTAAAAGCTGTTGAAAAAATTATTAAAGAGTCGGTCAAACAAAATATTCAATACCTTACATTATACACTTTTTCCACAGAAAACTGGAAGAGACCAAAAAAAGAAGTTAATTATTTATTTGATTTATTAGAAGATTTTTTAATTAATAATATTGATAAGCTCAATAAAAAAAAAATTAAACTTAAAATAATTGGCAAAAAAAATTTTTCATCTAAATTAAATAATCTAATAATTAAAGCGGAAAAAAAAACTCACAAAAATGATAATCTTCAAATTAATCTAGCACTCAATTATGGTTCAAAATTTGAATTAATCAATGCTTTTAAAAAAATAAATAAAAGTAAAGATAAATTAGATGAAAAAAATTTAATTAAATATCTATATACTAAAAATATTCCAGATCCTGATTTATTAATCAGAACAGGGGACACCAAAAGATTGAGTAATTTTTTATTATGGCAAATAGCATACTCAGAAATTTTTTTTGAAAAAAAACTTTGGCCTGATTTTGATGAGCATGACTTTAATAAGATAATAAAGAAATTTAAAAAAATAAAAAGAAATTTTGGAAAGATTTAATGAACAAAGAGTTATTAAAAAGAGTCTTAAGTTCAATCGTTCTAGTGCCAATAGTTCTTTTTTGTATTATTAAAGGATCTATCATATTTAATTCTCTTATTATAATTTGTTTTGTAATAACATGCTATGAATGGCACATGATGAGTAAAAATAAACCATATCATTTATTTGGTTTTTTATTTTTAATTATTTCGTTTTATATGACTTACGCACTTAGAAATTTTGGAATAAATTTCGATTATTTCTTGTCAATTCTTTTGATTTGTATTTTTACTGATATAGGTGGTTATATATTTGGTAAAACATTTAAAGGTCCTAAAATTACAAAAATTAGTCCAAATAAAACTTATTCAGGTTTAATAGGTAGTTATATATTTTCAATGTTATTTTTAAGTATCTATTTTTCTTCATCATTTATTTATTCACAATCTATAATAATTACTCTGGATACCTTTATATTTATATTTTTTGTATCAACCATTAGTCAACTAGGTGATATAATTGTTTCCTACTTTAAAAGATTATCTAAAATTAAAGACACAGGGCAAATTATACCTGGTCATGGTGGCTTATTAGACAGAGTTGATGGCATGATTTTTGCATTTCCATTTTCATATGTGTTTTTAAAAATAAATATAATCCAGTATTTTTAATGAAAAAAAAAATTGTTATTTTAGGCTCAACAGGATCTATTGGAAAAACTTTATTAGATATAATCAGTAAAGATAAAAAAAATTTTGAAATATTATTATTATCAACTAATAAGAATTATAAAAAATTATTTAAACAAGCTAATGCTTTTAATGTAAAAAATCTGATCGCAATAGATAGGAAAGCCTTCAAAGAATTAAAAAAAAAAAATAAAGATAATAAATTTAATATTTTTAATAATTTTGACTCTTTCAATAAAATATTTAAAAAAAAAATTGACTATACTATGAGTTCAATAATTGGTTTAGATGGACTGAAACCAACTGTTGATATTATTAAATATACAAAAAAGATTGTAATTGCCAACAAAGAGTCAATTGTATGTGGATGGGATCTAATTAAAAAAGAATTAGATAAACATAATTCAGAATTTATTCCAGTTGATTCTGAACATTTCTCTATGTGGCACGCATTAAAAGATAAAAAAATTAAAAATGTAGAAAAGATTTATTTAACAGCATCAGGTGGACCATTTTTAAAAAAGTCAATTAAAAATATAAAATTATCTGATGCACTCAAACACCCTAATTGGAAAATGGGAAAGAAAATTTCAATAGATTCAGCAACTATGATGAATAAAGTTTTTGAAATTATAGAAGCTAAAAATATTTTTAATCTACCATATAAGAGATTAAATATTCTTACTCACCCAAGTTCTTATGTACATGCTATTTTAAAATTTAATGATGGATTAACAAATATTATTCTTCATGACACCACAATGAAAATTCCGATATATAATACTTTGTATTCTAATGATAATAAAAATCTTAAATCAAAAAAATTAAATTTGAATATCATTAATGATTTAAATCTAAAAAAAATTGATTTAAAAAAATTTCCATTAGTAAAAATAATCAACAAACTTCCAAATAAAAGCTCATTATTTGAAACTGTAATTGTATCTGCAAATGACAAATTAGTTGAATTTTATCTAAATAGGCTAATAAAATTTGATGAAATTCAAATAAAATTATTAAAATTTATTAATAATAAAGAATTTAGAAAATATAAAAGAATAAAGCCTAAAAAAATAGAAAATATTATTGATTTAAACGAATATGTACGTTTAAAAATTAAACCATAGAGTATATAAATTTGAGTTTATGATAAAATTTTTTAAAAGAATTTTACTTATTATATTTTCAATTAATATATTAATTTTATCTAATTCATTTTCTGAAGTGATAAATGAAATTGAGATAACAGGAAATGATAGAATTCCTAACGAAACAGTCCTGATGTTTTCAACTGTATCAATTAATGATGATATTGATAATGATAAGGTAAACGATATACTAAAACAATTGTACGATACTGGATTTTTTACCAACGTAAATATAAATTTTGATAATAATATTTTAAAAATTTCATTAACAGAAAATCCAATAATTGAAAATATAATATTTGACGGCATTAAAGCTAAGAAGATAAAAGATCCAATTACTAAAAATTTGAAATTAAGAAATCGCTCATCTTATAATTTAGTAGATCTTAAGCATGATAAAGAACAAATACTATCAACACTTAAAAAGTTAGGATATTATTTCTCAACTGTTGAAGTTTTTATTAATGAGTTAGAGAATAATAAAGTAAATATTCAATATAATATTGACATAGGTGAAAAAGCAAAAATTAAAAAGATTTCGTTTATAGGAAATAAAATTTACAAAGATAGAAAACTTAGAAATGTCATTCTAAGTGAGGAGTATAAGTTTTGGAAATTTATATCTGGTAAAAAATTTTTGAATGAAGATATGATAAATTTTGATACTAGACTACTAACAAATTTTTATTTAAACAAAGGATACTATAAAGCAAAAGTAAATACTTCTTTTGCAAAACTCATTGAAGATACTGAATTTGAATTAATTTATAATGTAGATGCTGGTCCTAAATTTTTTTTTGGTGAACTTAAATTAAATTTACCAGTTGATTATGAGGAGACTAATTTTGTAAAATTAAACAAGCTTTTATTAAAATTAAACAATGAACCTTACTCAATTAACTCTATTGAGAAAATTTTAGAGGAAATAGATATTCTTGCCCTTGATGAACAATATGAAAGTGTTGATGTTAATGTTATTGAAAATATTGTTGAAAATAGATTAAATTTAACATTTGATATTATCGAAACAGAAAAATTTTTTGTTGAACGAATAAATATATTAGGCAACAATGTAACTCAAGAGTCTGTTATACGTAATCAATTTGAACTTGATGAAGGTGATCCCTACAATGAAATTTTAAAAAATAAATCAGTCAATAATATGAAAAATCTTAATTTTTTTAAAAGTGTTGATAGCTTAGTAAAAGATGGAACAGGATATAATCAAAAAATTATTGATATCACGGTAGAAGAAAAAGCCACAGGTGAAATTACTGCTTCTGCCGGAGTAGGTACATCTGGTAAATCAATAGGTTTTGGTGTAAGAGAAAATAATTTTTTAGGACGAGGTATTGGTTTAAATAGTAACATTAGTGTGAGTACTGAAACTATAAAAGGTAAATTATCTGTAACCAATCCTAATTTTCGAAATAGTGATAAATCAGTTTATGCATCAGTCGAAGCTCTTGAAACTGATAAACTTACTGATTATGGTTACAAAACATCTAAAAATGGCTTCATGGTTGGAACATCTTTTGAATATCTTGATGATTTTAGATTAGGCGTAAGTTCTTCTAATTATTATGAAGAAATAGAAACTGATTCTGGCGCTTCTACCAATATGAAAAAACAAGAGGGAAATTACTGGGATTCTTTTGCAAATTTTAAATTTGATTATGATAAAAGAAACCAAAAATTTCAAACTTCAGATGGTTTTAGAAGTACATATTTTCTAAATTTGCCAATTGTAAGTGATACTAATACATTAAAAAATACATATGATTATAAGTTTTTTACTGAATTATACGATGAAAACATTACAACTTTATCACTCTATATGAGTGCATCAAATTCTATAAATAATAAAAATATAAAAATATCTGAAAGACTAAATGTTCCTTCAAATAGATTAAGAGGATTTGAACAAGGAAAAATAGGCCCGAAAGATGGATCAGATTTTATAGGTGGTAACTATGTTTCCGCTTTAAATCTATCAAGTACGCTACCAAGCTTTTTAGAAAATGCACAAAACACTGATTTTTTAGTTTTTGTGGATGCCGCAAATATATGGGGAGTTGATTACGATTCTTCTATTGACGATTCAAACAAGATAAGAAGCTCAATCGGTGTTGGTGTTGATTGGTTTACACCTATAGGACCTTTGTCTTTTTCTTTATCCCAATCTATATCTAAAGCAAAAACAGACGAGACTGAAACCTTTAGATTTGATCTAGGAACAACTTTTTAATGTTTAATAAAAAATTTTTATTATTTATTTTTCTAATATTTCTTTACCAAGGAAATTTACATTCAAATGACAATATTGTTTACATGAATTTTAATTATGTAATTAATAACTCAAATATAGGAAAAAAAGTTATTGTAACATTAAATGAAATAAATAAAAAAAATCTACAAAATCTCAAGGATTACGAGGGTAAATTAAAAAATGAAATTGATGAGATAAATAAAATAAAAAATTTAGCTTCACCGGAAGATGTAAAAAAAAAAATTTCTCTACATAATCAAAACGTAAAAAAATATGATCAACTAAAAAAAAAATTATCAGATGAGCTGAATAAAAAAAGAACGGAAGAAATGAATAAGTTAGTTGATTTGATTAATCCCATACTAGAAAATTATATGAAAGAAAATTCAATAGATATAATTTTAAATAAAGAAGTTGTGTATTTTGCAAAAGATAAATATGATATTTCAAAAAAAATTTTAGATTTAACAAACACTAAGTATAAGTAAATGATAGTTTTAAATAAAGATCAAATTCAAAGTTTGATACCTCACAGGAAACCAATGCTTTTAGTTGATGAACTTTATGATATTAAAAAATTAGATTCTGCTACAGGTGTTGTAAACGTTACAAAGGATAGTTTTTTTGTTCAAGGTCATTTTCCCGACCAGCCTGTTATGCCTGGTGTTTTAATAGTTGAAGCTTTTGGACAATCTGCAGCTGCCCTTACTGCACATGGATTAGATAAATCTACATACGCTGATAAACTGGTTTTTTTAATGGGTGTAGAAAAAGCTAGATTTAGAAATCCTGTAATTCCTGATTGTAAGCTTCTATTAAAGATTAAAGCTATCAGATCGCACGGAAGAGTATGGAAATATCAAGGCGAAGCATTTGTTGATGAAAAAAAAATGGCTGATGCAATTTGGTCTGCTACAATCGTTGATAAGAAATAATTAGCAATAATTATTGATAACAAACTATATTTAGCTTTGATAAAAGGCTTTAATGAAAAATCCTTTTTTTGATAACGTTGGTCCTTTTAAAATAACCGAAATCTTAAAACTGATAAATAATAATATTAAAAATTTAAATTTGCGTGGATCGGTAAATGATATTAAAGATTTAATTTCAGCCGATACAAATTGTATTACTTTTTTTCACTCAAAAAAATATAAAGATTTAGCCAATAGTACAAAAGCATCATTTTGTTTAACTACCCAGTCTTTAAAAAATGACTTACCTGAAACTTGTACACCAATTATTGTTGAAAATGTTTTAATAGCTACAGCAAAAATAACTGAAAAATTTTATCCCCAATCAATATTAGACAATTTTGATTTTGATGTTGAGTTTATTGAAGATACAAATTTTAAGAAATCAGTAACTTATGGAAAAAATGTTTTGATAGGCAAAAATGTAAATATAGGTACAAACTGTCTAATTGGTCATAATTCTATTATAGAAAAAAATGTTCAGATTGGTGACAATTGTTCGATTGGATCAAATTCAATTATTCGAAATACATTAATCAGAAATAATGTATGTATACTAGACAATTGTGTAATTGGGAAAAAAGGATTTGGTTTTTTTCCAAAAAAAACAAGTAATATTAATTATCCTCATATAGGGATCGTTATTATTGATGATAATTCAGAAATTGGATGTGGTGCTACAATTGATCGTGGTTCAATGTCTAATACTATAATTGGAAAAAATACTTATCTTGATAACCAAATTCATATTGCACACAATGTAAAAATTGGGGATAATTCAATTATAGCAGGCCAAGTTGGAATTGCTGGAAGCACGATTATTGGAAATAATGTTAAAATAGGTGGTAAAGCTGGGGTCTCAGGTCATCTTAAAATAGGAAATAATGTAGAAATAGCTGGTGGCAGCGGAGTTATTAAAAATATTTCAGATAATTCAAAAGTCATGGGTTATCCAGCCAAAAACATAAGAGATTTCTTAAAAGATAATAGATGATACATAAAACAGCAATCATAGATAATAAAGCAAAGATTAATTCCAATGTAAGTATTGGAGCTTATACTGTAATTGGACCAAATGTTGTAATAGGTGAAAATTCCATAATTCAATCCCATGTAAGCATCTTGGGAAATACAATGATTGGAAAAAATAATAAAATTTATCCATTTGCGTCTATTGGAAATGATCCACAAGATTTAAAATATAATGGTGAGCAAACAAAACTAGAAATAGGTGATGGTAACAGAATAAGAGAATATGTAACAATAAATCCAGGAACTGAAGGGGGTGGGGGTTTAACTAAAGTTGGAAGCAATTGTTTATTTATGGTTTCCTCGCATATAGCTCACGATTGTTTAGTTGAGGACAATGTTATTTTAGCAAATAATGTTCCATTAGGTGGTCATGCTCATATTGAAAGTAATGTTATTATTGGAGGTAATTCAGCAGTACAACAATTCACAAGAGTGGGTAGGTCTGCAATGATAGGTGGAATGTGCGGAGTTGTAAGAGATATTATTCCTTATGGAATAGCACATGGTAACAGAAGTATTTTGCAAGGTTTAAACTTGATAGGTCTTAGAAGAAAAAATATTCCAAACAAAGAAATAATACTTTTAAACGAAGCATATAAAGAAATTTTTAAAAATGAGAATTTAACAGAAAATTTGAATAATTTAGATGATAATTTAAAAAAAAATGTGTTAGTTAAAGAAGTAATTAATTTTTTGGAAAAAGATAAAAAAAGACCAATTTGTACTCCATTTTCAAAATAAGATGATTGGTTTATTTTTAGGTGATGGTGATTTTTCAGATATTGTTCTTAAAAAAATTAGAAAATTAAATAAGAAATATTTCATAATAGATTTTTCAAAAAATAACAAATTTAAAAAAAATATTAACTCACACAAAATAAGTATTGGTAAGTTTGGAAAAATTATTAACTTAATTAAGAAAAAAAAATCTAAAAAAGTTTTATTTGCCGGAAAAATTGCAAAACCAAAATTTTCTACTTCAAGATTGGATTTTAAAGGTATCTATTATATGCCGAGTGTAATTAAAGCAGCAAAATTAGGTGATGCAGCAATCATTAAATCAATTATAAAAATTTTAGCAAATGAAGGGATTGAAGTTATTAATTCAATTTCTTTTAATTCTGAATTGGCAATAAAGACTGGAAACTATACAAGATTAAAACCAACTAAAAATGATATTGAGTCTATTAAAAAAGGAGTTCTGTACTTTAATCAACTAAATAGTTTAGACCATGTTCAGGCTTTAATCATTAAAGATAAAAAAATTATAGCTCAAGAAGGCAATCAAGGAACTAAAAAAATGTTATCAAAATTGAAAAAAAAAACAGGAGGTATTCTGATTAAACTACCTAAAAATAAACAAGATTTAAGAATGGATTTACCAACAATTGGTCTTTACACATTAAAAGACTGTAAAAAATATGGACTAAAAGGAATAGTTTTAAAATCTAAAAAGAACATTTTTTTGGATAAAGATAAATCTATAAACTTTGCTAATAAAAATAATATATTTATTAAAGTTATATGAAAAAAATTTTTGTTTTAACAGGTGAGCCTTCAGGTGATAAATTGGCTTCAACCGTTATTTCAAAACTAAAGATACAAAATCCTAATATTGAATATTTGTCAGTTGGTGGAAATCATATTCAAAAATTAGGAATTAAATCAATATTTGATCTTAAAGATATTACTTACCTTGGATTTACCAGTGTATTACTTAATATTTTTAAAATAAGAAATAGGATAAATAAAACTGTTGATGAAATCATAAAATTTAATCCTGATATTTTATTTAGTGTTGATAGTCCAGATTTTACTCTTAGAGTTGCTGAAAAGGTAAAAAAAATTAATAAGAATATTAAAACAATTCATTATGTGGCTCCTCAAGTTTGGATCTGGAGAAAAAATCGAGTTAAAAAAATTAAAAAATTTATTGATCATATACTTTTACTTTTTAATTTTGAAAAAAAATACTTTGATGAAGAAAATATAAAAAATACTTTTGTCGGACATCCATTAATTGAAAAAAACGTAAATGTTAAAACAGTTTTAAATAATTTATCATCAAAAGATAGGAAGATCATATCAATTTTTCCTGGTAGTCGAAAATCAGAATTAAATGTATTGTTACCAATTTTATTCGATTTTGTTAAATTGATGAATAAAAGAGGTAAAATTTATTCTTTTGTTTTTCATGCAACTGATGAAAACAAAGAATTTATTATTAATCATCTTAAAAATAATAATTTAGATGATATTGATGTTATTTCAGATGAAAATATTAAATCTCAAATTTTATCAAACTCTGTTTTTGCAGTTACAAAATCAGGAACTGTTTCACTGCAAATTTCAAGTTCTAATATACCTTCAATTATTATTTATAAATTAAGTTTTATTAATTTTATGATTTTCAAGATGTTAATTAATGTTAAGTTTGCAAATATTATTAATATTATTAATGATAAAGAAGTAATACCCGAATTATTACAAAAAGAATGCAATGCTAACGAGATATATAAAACAGTTATTTATTTATTAAAAAATCCAGAATTAATTAAGAAACAATTGAATGATTGCAGTAAAACTATAGAGGGAATTAAATCCAAAACCTCTTCTTCTAAAGAAACTGCTATTATTTTAAGTAATTATCTTATTACTTAATCTTTTTTTAACTTCTTCTTTTCCCAAAGAAATTATTATGTCGTATAAACCAGGGCCAAATTTAGATCCAGTTAAGGCAATCCTTAAAGGTTGTCCAACTCCTTTAAAATTTGTTTCATATTTCTTAATTAATTCATTTATTATTGGTTCAAGAATTTCTTTATTCAAATTACTTAGTAAATTAATTTTACTTTTAAATTCTACTATAATTTTTTTTGCTTTTTCATCTATTAGTTTTAAATCTTGATCATCATATTTTAGCTCATCAAATATTATATATTTTGCATTACTAAATATATCTTCTAATGTTTTTGCTTTATTTTTTAGAAAAGATAAAGATGATTTGATTTTTACTTCTTTATCAGGATTTATCTTTTCTTTATAAACTTCGCAATACTTAACTAACTGTTGATAAAGTTCATTTTCATCTATGTTTTTTATATAATGTTCATTCATTGACAAGATTCTACTCATATCTAGTTTTGATGGTGATTTACCAATTCCCTCTAAGTTAAAGTGTTTAATACTTTCATCTAGTGTAAATATTTCCTTGTCTTCATAAGACCAACCTAGTCTAAGTAAATAATTTCTTAAAGCATTCGGCATTATGCCTATTTTTGAATAGTCATCTAATGTTGAAGCATTATCTCTTTTAGATAATTTTTTACCCTCTATTGTATGAATAAGAGGTATATGTGCAAACTGAGGTAGCTCCCATTTCATAGCTAAATAAATTTGCATTTGTTTAAATGTATTGATTTTATGGTCATCTCCTCTAATAATATGTGTCATATTCATTTGATAATCGTCTACAGTCGCAGATAAATTATAAGTTGGAGTTCCATCATTTCTTAAAATTATAAAATCTTCAATTGTAGCATTATCAATTTCAACATCTCCTTGAACTAAATCTTTTAGTAGAGTTGTTCCTTCAATTTTACTTTTAAACCTTATTACTGGTTTTATATTAGTAGGAGCATTTATTTCAGAAAGTTCTCTCCATTTTCTATTATAAATGTAGGGAAGTTTTTTTTGTCTAGCTCTCTTTTTTTGTTCTTCAATTTCTTCACTAGAACAATAACACTTATAAGCATTCCCGTTTTTTAATAATTCATTAGCAACACTTATATGATCTTTAATTTTAGTTGACTGAATATATTCTTCTCCATCATGTTCTATACCAATCCATTTTAAAGATTTAATAATTTGAGCTTTATGTTCATCTTTAGATCTTTCTTTGTCTGTATCTTCAATTCTAAGATGAAATGTACCTTTTTGGTTTTTAGAGAATAACCAATTAAATAAAGCGGTTCTTACTCCACCAATATGAAGAGCTCCAGTAGGAGAGGGAGCAAATCGGGTTGCTACTTTCGACATCAGTGATGTTTAGACTATTTTTTTAGAAGTTTCTATATAAAGATACTAATACTCCTTGAACCTTTACTCTATCTGGTCCAAAAATCTTAGTTTCATAGTTTCTATTAGCACTTTCAAGTGCTACAACTTTACCTTTTTTACGAATTCTT
>MDTB01169434.1_pt1 | contig 13206 bp, 10 predicted proteins | sample 811161 | NCBI WGS metagenome assembly MDTB01 (sample SAMN05326650, study PRJNA326480) | marine metagenome | isolation source: seawater | place: Mediterranean Sea | collected 2009 | reverse complement strand
TTTGTTTCTTATCAGTTACTTGTCTGGGTGGAGGGTGAAATGCTAAGTCACAAATTATATGAAAAATTGGCAAATATAATCAGCCAAGCAGCACTAAATCAGTTATCAGATTTACAAGTAGAAATCTTAGAAGAAGAGCTCAGCAAGTTAGTACATGAAAAAAAAGGGGAAATTGAAGAGATTACCTACGATGAACTAATGTCATCATGGGATAAAGCTAATTCCAGATCCTAAAATGGTGTCACTAGACAAAAGTGTTTTCCCATTCATTTTTTCTGGGGCCCCAATCGAACTGTAATTGATCAAGACGGCTTCTTTGATCATTAGTTAATTATTGGCTCTGCTCCTTTGCTCAAGAACCCAAAGACCCAATTTTATATCATTAACTTTATGATCTACATGAACCCTAGAGTGCTGGTTTTTTTGCGTTTACCCACAGAACTTTGCACCGCATCCTATATCTTCTACCCTATTGATTTTATTGTTGCCCTAAGACGGACTTGAACTGCTAAAGTACTATTTACGAACAACCATGTTCAATTAAACTTGCTACTCCAGTGCATAAACTGAGATGATTTTTCTCACTGATGATTTGTGAATGCCACTCTTTCTTCAGGAAATTTATGTAATTCTGGTTGCGTAAGAATGGCCCTGAAGCAATTAATGGGCCTTTTGCATCTATAGCATCTAGCCCATTTAATGTCTCCTTAGCAAAAATGGTAGAAATACCTTTTTCGACTGAATCTAAACTAAATTTACTTAGATCAATTTCTTTGGAGGACAAAGAATTTATGAATTTTGCTTTTTGAGCACTGGCATAATCAACAAGGCGTATTGAAGACCAATCCATCAGGGAAAAATCATCTTCGGCAGTTCGCTCTTTTTCCAATATATCTTGATAAATTTTTCCTGCAGGAAAGCGAAAGTTTGGAACCAAATTACCAAAACAATCATTGGTAAGCATCAAGCCGGTTTGTTCCTTAAAATTAAAATTGCTAATACCTAGCGAAAAAAGTGTTATCCATGTTCCCGAAGACAGCATGGTGCATGGTAGCGTTCTTTTTAAACATGGGGTAGCTAACGTCACACTTGAGTCATGTGCCCCGCAAAGGATTGGTGTTCCAGCAGGTAATCCTGTCTGATAGGAAAGCTCTTTTCTTAGTCCACCAATTTGCTCCCATGCTTTTTTTAGTGGTGGAAAACTCACTTTTGAACTAAGCCCATATATCTCAAGGTCTATGAAATTATTTTTGGAAATATCCCAAAGATCTGAATGTGAGCTGGCATAACTTATCTCAGAACATGCAACTCCCGACAACCAATAGCTCCAATACTGAGGCCAAAATAGTATCTGTTCCACTTGTGTAAATTTACCGGGGAAGGTTTTATTTAACCAAAAAATTTGTGCTCCAAGATTTAGACCAGCATCCATTCTAGGTGAACCAGTTTGACTAAATTCTGGACGGATTTTATCATAATCAGTTCGCACTTTGTCGGGACCCTCAAATTCATAATCCAGAACGGGAAGTACGAGCTCTTCATTAGATATAAAAGCAGCACAAGCACCATGTGTGGAAGTAAAAACTGACTCTACTGAGTAACTTTTGGTTATTTCGTTCAATGATTTAATAATAAAACTCTTTAAAGTTTCCACATCAAAATGGGGGTAAGGCGGCTCATTTATAATTAAATTTTTTCTCTGAAAGATTAGTGTCTCTTTTGAAGTTAAAATATTGAACAAAATTACTTTGGCATGAGTTTTCCCGATATCGAGCACTACTATATTACGATCTGACCTAGAAACTTTCATTACTAAAAAATATTTTGTTGTTGACGATATTTTTCTGCGTCCCAACTAAGAAGGCTCTGAATTATATCGTCAGTAAAATAATTAATATCTATATCATCAGAAAGCATCGACATTAAATCATACATACAGCGTATCATCTCTGTAGTACCCTTTAGTGCATCGTCTCGAATGATTATACCGTTATCAACTAAACAGATGCAGGAATTTAACGGTAGATTAGAACTTGATAACTTAATAAGTTTTTCACGTAAACCTATTTCATCTGGATCAACTACAGGAACTCTAGGCCCTAAAAAAACAACGCAATCTGGCAGGGACATACCTTTCGAAAGCCGTTCTCTCCAAGTACGTTGTAAGGCAAGCTCATTGATATTATTATCCTCACATAGGGTGTACCCGGTACCCTCAATATTAACTTTTCTCCTTCTCAAATCCCTAGGCTTTTCATGATAGCTTTCCAGCTGCGAGTCTAAGCGCCTTCCTATATCTTTCATAGTTGACCGTAAGTGACTTAAATCATCGCTGCAGACAACCAAACCATGATTTTCAAGTATAAATATTTTGTCACTTTTATCTTTTAACGATTGCAGCTGTCTGCAAAGATCAATGCCAGGTTTTATATAAGGTACAAATTTCCAGTCTAAACCCTCAAGGGCTAGCTCCAATTTGGGGAAAAGCTGATCACTAAGGGTAAGAGCAATAACTTTAAGATCATGTGTATGGACAACGTATTTAAAATCTAAGACTGCATGCATTGGTGCCTCCACAGAAGGGCGAAGACCAATAAGTAAGTTAGAGGGAATGACACATTCAATAATATCTTCATCGGTACAACTTGAGAGCTCAATAGCTCTATTTATTCTAGAAATGCTCATCTGCACCATAAAGCCTTCTTCATCAGCTTTAGATAACCATTTTCCTGACGCTTTTACCCACAACGTATCTCCAACTTTGATCGACGTATTACCACCTGCCGCTTGTATCTGCATTCTGTCCAAACCAAGCTCTTTAGAATATAGCAACAGTCCATTTAGATCATCAGAAATTTTAGTTTTGGGAATTACTTTTGATCTTTCAGAAACCATCAGGAATAACCTTAATCTTCCAAAGCAGTATACCAGCGCTGCGCGTATCTAAAAAAAATATCACTCTCTTCATATGTAAACTCCTCAGAAATTGGGGTCGCTAACTTTGTATCAGTTTCGATCGTCAACATTGCTGCCCCTGTGCTGGTACCGGTTGTGCTGCTTGCAGCATATACTTTACACTGCATTGCTGCGGCCAGCATTATACAATAGCCCCTGTTCCTGGCAAAAGGGCCTTCAACAACAATTGGACCGTCGTGGCCGGTAAGCGAAAGACATTGAGAGCTTATCATCGCCAAATAGTAACTAATCGCTGCCATCCTCTGTGGTTCACCATAAAGAGGCTCATCACCAATCCACACATGTTGCCTTCCTTGAAAGGGACCACTTTCAGTCACGACAGATGGCATTAGCATTGGGCCTTCTTTTGCTACCTCTCTCAGGGTCTGATAGTCGATAGATGTATCTTCAATACCACCAAGAAGTAGCTCAAATTCTCTGCCACCCATAAATCGAGCCGAAGGTACTGGGTTATTAAAGGCATCTACGTTTACTAGCGTATCTCGTTGGGGATCAAGACTAATACTTCTACCCCCTATTGTCATTGCAATGACCCAGGTTCCAGTCGAAACTACAGAGAAAGGAGGGTGGCCTCCTAGTAAATGGGGTATCAGCGAAGCATTGGAGTCGTGTATACCGCAGTAAACGGGCGTATTGCTAGGAATGCCTGTGAACTTTGTAATTTCTGGTAAAACTGATCCTAAAATATCTGATGATTGTCTTGCAGGGGCAATTTTATCCCTTATGCAGAGTTTATCAGTCAATGATGAAAAATTCCGCGAAAATGGGTTCCAAAGATCTGTATGACAACCGAGAGACGAAACATCACAAGCCAAAATACCAGTTAATCGATATCCCCAATATTGGGGATAGGTTACAATGTGTGCAGTCCTATCCAGCAAGCTAGAATCTAGAGAACATTGCCAGTAGATTTGGGCTCCTAAGTTTAAGCCAGCTGGTAATCGAGGTGATCCAGTTTCAGCGAACTTAGGCCGAAGCACGTCGTATTTATTTGAAATGTTTTCAGGGCCTGTATGTTCGTAATCGAGGATAGGTGCAGCCAGCTGACCATCGGCTGAAATCAAAGCTCCAGATGCACCATGAGTAGTAACTGAAACTGCATCTATGCCAAATTTAGCTTGTGTGTATTTTAATTTATCTAGCAGGAACGTCCAAATGGCTGCTACGTCAAAAAATGGATAATATGGACCCTGCCTAACCTTATTAGGCATAGTAAATACGGCTATTTCATCAAAATCTTTAGTATCAACTATAGCAAACTTTGCGTTTGTTTTGCCAATATCGATAACTGCAATACGCTTGGATATCATGGCATATGAAACATAGTCTTAAGAGGAACTACAACTGGCTCATTATTAGGATAAGTTTCCATAATATCAGCCATATAAGACCACCAGCGTTGCATTATTTCTTCATTAGGAAGTTCATTCATTTTGTGATCATCTTTGCGCCACAGTACACCGAAAAGTGCATACGTTTCCTCATCTAAATGTATCGAATAATCAGATACACCTGCATCTTTTAATAAAGTCACCAGTTCCGGCCAAATTTCTATGTGACGCTTTTTATATTCTGCCAAACAACCTGCATTTAAATGCATTTTGAAAGCAAATTTTTCCATTTATGTCCTCCAAACCGACCAAAGTCTTGGCAAAGCAATGACTGAGATTAACAAAGCCCCAATTACAATAGACATTACTATACCGGGTACATTTAGAAGCCCGAGGCCAAAAGTTACTAACCCCATAACAAAAGCTGCAATAATTACGCCTGGAATAGAGCCTGAACCACCTAAAATATTAACACCACCCAAAACCACCATTGTTACTATTTCAAGTTCCCAACCAAAAGCAATCGAGGGTCTGGTCGAACCAAGTCTTGACGTCAGACAAATTGCAGCAACGCCAGACATTAAACCGGTCAAAAGAAACAAAACAAATTTGACGCGATTTACGCGTATACCTGAAAAAAGAGCCCCCGTAGGATTATTTCCAATGGCATAAACAGCTCGACCGAAATTGGTCATGTGCAGTATTATGCCATACACTACAGCGAGAATTGAAAATAAAACAAATTCAAAAGAGATTACCCACCAGAAATACCCCTGACCAAAGTAGGCAAAATCTTGGGGGTATCCACGGTAAGCTTGGTCACCAAGTATAATAAAACTGATACCGCGAAAAAGGCTCATAGTGCCAATGGTAACTACAATCGATGGTAAGCCAAATCTTGTTACAAGGACACCATTAGTAGCGCCACACAGCAGGCCAGCAATAAGCCCAACTATTATTAGGCCCTCTGTTCCAATCCCAACTTGGGCCGCGGCGCCCATCGCCGTCGAAGCTAGTGCAATTATTGATGCTACAGAAAGATCAATTTCACCAGAAATGATCAACAAGGCCATAGCAAATGCAATCATTGCTTTTTCAGTAAAATTAAATGTAGCATCAGATAGGTTCCAGGCGTTTAGAAAGTAAGGAGATGCAAAAGAGTTAGCTACAAATATGGTTATTGCTACCAACATTAATAAGCTCTCCCAACTCTTTAACCTTTGTTCGAGTGGAGATCGCAATCTATCAGGCAGACTTAGTTTGTTCTTTTGGGTCATGTTGCTTGTTCTGCACGCTTTAATATTATGCGCCCTTTAACTCTATTTGCCTGAGCATTCAAAACTACTGCTATAATAATTGCACTGCCTGATATGGCCATCTGCCAGAATGGAGAGATGTTCACTACCGGTAACGCGTTGGCAATAATCCCCAGAAAAAGAGCTCCCAAAAGCGCACCGTGTACCGTACCTATGCCTCCCATAATTGACACTCCACCGATCACGCAAGCGGCAACTACCGTCAACTCAAAACCGGCAGCAACATCAACATAAGCCACTGCAAAACGAGAAACCCATAGATAACCCGTTAATCCCGCCAAAGCCCCCGAAATCGTAAACGCCCAAAACTGAGTACGGCCTACATTGATCCCGGCGTAGGTAGCAGCATGAGGATTACCGCCCGCTGCATAGAAAGCGCGGCCCAACTTAGTCCGAGACATTATAATCATAAATAAGACAACCACTATAATAGCAATCCAACTCAAAACTGGCATTCCCAAAATTTCTGCTCTTGGAAAGGCTTTAAATTTATCGCTCATCTCATGACTATTTACCCACTTACCCTCGGTTAAAAGGAAAATTATCCCACGGAAAATTGTCATTGTACCAAGTGTTACTACGATGGGAGGGATATCCAACTTCCAGACTAAAACACCATTAAACATGCCAAGAATTGTCCCAAAACTTATGGCTAATAACATCGTTACAATAATTGGCATATCTGGAATAGTAATGTTGACGAGAGACACCACCATACCTGTCAATGCTAAATTAGCTGCTACTGACAGATCTATACACTTTGTCAGAATAACAATCATCTGACCGATCGCTAAGAGAATTAGTGGAGAAGTATCGTTAAATACAGATGCGAGATTAGTTGGAGTGATAAAGGCAGGAAACCTGCTGGCAATAATTCCAAGTACGATGACAATTGCCAGAAGCAGAAGTGCCTCGCGAGAAGCTAGAAGACGTCTCAAGTTACGTACTCCCTAATCCCGGCTGCATAACTTACAAGGCTTTCTGGTGTTGTCTCTGGTTGGCTAAGTTCTGCAACAATCCGACCCTCACGCATTACAATTGCCCTATCTGACATCCCAACAATTTCTGGGATCTCTGAGCTAACCATTATGACCGCAAGCCCTTGCGCAGCAAGTTCAGCCATGAATTCATGAACAGCCGCCTTTGAACCAATGTCGATACCTTTTGTCGGTTCATCCAAAATAATTACCTTGGGTCTGGTCGCCAACCATTTCGCGATAACAACCTTTTGCTGATTACCACCTGATAAGTTTCCTACATCGGTATCTAATGATGCAGCACGTAAATCTAAACGTTCAGAGTACTCACGGGCTAGTTTGAACTCCTCAGCAAGTTGTATGAACCCGTTTTGAGAAGTCTTTTTAAGTGATGGCAGTGTAATATTTTGAAAAATTGGAAGTGCCCCAATAGCTCCTTGCCTACCTCTATCTTCAGGAACGTATACAATACCATTATCAACTGCATCAGCCGGTGACCGTATAGACGCCATAGTACCGTCAATTTCAATTGATCCATCAGAGGTCCTTGTAATCCCAAAAAGTGCTTGCATTAGTTCGGAGCGCCCAGCTCCAACTAAACCGTAGAAGCCTAGGATCTCGCCACGCCTCAAATTGAAATCTATTTCAGAAAATTCAGTTGGGTGTTCATAACCTATAACTTCGAGAACTCTTTCACCAATTTTGCGCTCCCTCACAGGAAAGATTTGGTTTACATCACGTCCTACCATAAGCTTTACGAGCTCCGGTTCGCTTACGTCCTCTATTTCACCTTCGCCAACCATCTGACCATCTCGATACACAGTATAAAAGTCAGCTATACGAAAAATTTCGTTGAATTTATGACTTATAAAGAGGATGGCTTTATCCTGAGATTTTAAGGTCTCAATAAGATCATATAGCTCATCTATTTCTTTTTGACTTAATGCTGCAGTTGGTTCGTCCATTATAACTACCCGCGCATCAATACTAAGCGCCCTTGAAATAGCTACTAGATGCTTATTGGCTGTTCCAAGATCCTTAAGAATAGCTTTAGGGTCTATATTTGCTCCAATTTCATTTAAAATCTCTTCAGAGCGAGCAAACATAACACCCCTATCAATTAAGCCCAATCGCCCCATCGGCTCATGGCCCAAAAAAATATTCTCAGCTACTGATAGCTCATCAAATAGTACAGTTTCTTGGTGAATTGCGGTTACACCATTAGTTTCAGCAGTTTGAGGTGTTAGAAACTTGACTGGTTTGTTTGCAAGAAGTATTTCTCCAGCATCTGGCTGATAAATTCCAGTAAGAACTTTTACTACAGTAGACTTTCCGGCTCCATTTTCACCAACAAGAGCAGTGACCTTGCCCGGGTAGAGCTTAAGAGATACTTCGGATAGAGCGCGGACCCCTGGAAAAGTTTTGGTAATACCCGTCAGTTCAATACTGGGGCTTTCATCTTGCAAGGTATTCGTGAATTTCCCTGCATTCATTCGAATAATCCTATCGCTGCCTTTATAAAATACGAGGGGGGCAAAGCTCCCCTCGCTTATGTTAAATTACAAATATTACTATGCTTAAAAAATCGATTTAAATTGGTCGATATTAGAGCTGTCGTAAGTAAAAGGATCAGCCATCGCTGCGGAATTTGTATCATCTAGAGTTACAGATCCCATACGACCCATTGGAATATTAGCACCAGAAGATGCGTCAGCTCCCGTGGCTATTGAATGAGCCAACATGGTAGCTGAATATCCAAGATCAATAGGGTTCCAAATTGCAAAACTCTTTGTTGCTCCAGAATCTACACATCCAGCCATTTCTGATGGAAGCCCCAAACCAGTAACATTAATTTCACCAATTTTTCCAGCATCTGTTACTGCCTGACAAGAAGCAAGTATACCGACTGTAGTAGGTGCAATTATAGCTTTTAAATTGGGATAAGAAGCCATTAGGCCCTGCGCTTCACGGTAAGACTTATCTGAAAGATCATCACCATAAACTGTAGCAACCAAGTTTACTCCCTTATAATTTGGTAAAACTTCCTTCGCTGCTTCAATCCATGCATTCTGGTTTGTGGCGGTGGCGGTTGCTGATAAAATTGCGACATCTCCACCATTAGGCATGTGATCGGCAGCAAGCTTAATTATTGTATTACCAATAAGCGGTGTAGAAGATGGGTTTAAGTGCATTTGACGACCATCTTGAGCCACCCCAGAGTCCCATGAAATTACTGTAATTCCACGGCTCATAGCTTTTTTAAGAGATGGAACCAAAGCATCTGGATCATTCGCCGATATCGCAATAGCGTCAACTCCCTGCGCAATTAAAGAATTAATCACTTCGATCTGGCCCTCTGCTGTAGTGTCTGTTGGGCCAGTATAAATAATTTCAACACCACCCAGTTCAGCAGCTGCTTCTTGAGCACCTTCTGCTGCAGCCTCAAAAAATCCAATGCCTAGTGCTTTTACAACTAAAGCAATACGCATATCACCGGCAATCGCTGAAGTACCTATCATACTCATTGCCACGCTTAAGCCGGCAAATAACTTAGTAAAGTTTCGACGTTTCATTATTTCCTCCCTTTATGGAACATCATTATTTAGAATAAGGCTTGTTAAGAGGCTGCCTTCCCCTCATATTGATTTTCACCCGAGCGGGTTACAATCAAATTTACGTCAGCCGCATCAAGCATAGATGCCGCTGTGTCTGAAATTCTATCATCTGTAATAATTGTATTTATTTTTGAAAGTTCACAAATTATCAGGCTTGACCGCCTTTCAAATTTTGAACTGTCGGCCAGAACTACCAATTCATCAGCTTGTCGTATAAGCTTTTGCTCTGCTTGAATTACCAGAGGGTCAGCTTCAACAAGCCCAAGTGGGCTAATTCCTTGAGCCCCAATAAACATACGTTTGGCATAAAAGTTACGAGTTATATCATTTTCAAATGGAGATAAGAGAATATTTTGTTCTCGATAAATCGTTCCACCGGATAGTGTAATTGTATTTTTGGAATGTTTCAATAAATGCTCGGCTAAAGTAAACGAGTTAGTAAGTATTGCAAGGCGTCGGGAAACAAGTGGATGCACCATTTGAAAGGTTGTGGTGCCACCATTTATTATAATTGAATCACCGTCACGACACAGAGCTGCAGCAGCTTGAGCTATTGCCTGTTTATCTTTGATACGGAGGGTCTCATTAACCGCAAATGTTCGTCCTGCAAGCCCAGTGAATTGTGGAGGTGCAATTGCTTCTGCTCCACCTCTTACGCGACGCAGTTTATTTCCAATATGCAAGTTCGCTATATCTCTTCTGATCGTTGCTTCAGACGCTCCCGTCAAGTTGCAAGCATCTATAACCGTAACAACTGGACGATCTTCTACAGCAGACAAAATTACTCTATGGCGTTCTTTTTCGTGCATTTGTCCCCCTCATAAATAAGCTTCACTAACTTAATCGAGTCTGTCAATCATTTTTAATAAATTCCAATCATTAGTAAGCATATATGATTATTATTGATTATTATTGATTGACAAATAAACGCACCTAATTCACTTTATGCTATACAATTCAAGTTGTCGTCCGCGTTTTTGGGAGGGGTAAATGCAAGAAGCCAAGAAAATTATACTTCTTGAGAATCGATGGAACGATAAAGACGCTGTCGGTAAAGATCAGGCCGAGCTACTGCTTTATCGTTCCAATATTCTTGGTTCAGATAAACGTGTAACTAATTACGGAGGAGGAAATACTTCTGCGAAAGCGATCCAAAAAGACCCTCTTACTGGAAAATCCGTGGAAGTATTATGGGTGAAGGGGTCTGGCGGAGATATTGGATCCATTACAATGGACGGACTAGCTAGCCTTTACATGGAAAAATTGAATGATTTGAAAAGTCTTTACCGTGGAATAGATTATGAAGATGAAATGGTGGAATACCTACCACACTGCACTTTTAATCTGAATCCCCGCGCTGCCTCAATAGATACACCTTTACATGCTTATGTTCCTCACAAGCATGTTGATCATGTGCACGCCGACGCAATTATAGCCATTGCAGCTGCTAAAAACTCTAAGGACCTTACTAGTGAAATATTTGGATCCAGCATTGGCTGGCTACCTTGGAAAAGGCCTGGTTTTGAATTAGGATTGTGGCTTGAAAATTTCTGCATCGAAAATCCAGATTCAGTAGGTGTTGTGTTAGAAAGCCACGGATTATTCACATGGGCAGATACATCAAAAAAGTGCTACGACACAACAATTAATGTGATAAACAAAGCTGTCGCTTGGTTCGACAAAAATAATAAAGGTGTCAAACCATTTGGTGGAGCAAAGTATAAGAGCCTCCCAAAGGCCGATCGTCGCGCTATTGCTGCACGATTAATGCCAGAAATACGCGGTTTTGTTTCTGATAAGCATCAGATGGTCGGCCATTTCAATGATAATGATGCTATATTACAATTTGTGAACTCAAATAAAATGGAACCGTTGGCAGCTTTAGGTACATCTTGCCCAGATCACTTTCTACGAACTAAAATTCGACCACTTGTGCTAAGTTTTGATCCTATTTCTGGTGATTTGGAAGAAGTTCTAGCAAATCTCCCAAAACAAATCGAAGATTATCGGAAGGATTATGCAGCGTACTACGATCGATGTAGGCAAAAAGATAGTGCTGATCTTCGTGACCCGAATGCCGTTGTTTATTTGGTGCCGGGAGTTGGCATGATTACCTTTGCGAAAGACAAAGCTACTGCAAGAATATCTGGAGAATTTTATGTAAATGCCATCAATGTAATGCGTGAAGCATCCTCAGTAAGTGACTATATGGGTTTGCCCGAACAAGAAGCTTTTGGGATAGAGTATTGGCTATTAGAAGAAGCTAAACTGCAGCGGTTACCTAAACCAAAATCTTTAGCAGGAAGAGTAGCGCTTATAACTGGCGGTGGAGGTGGTATAGGGGTCGCTACCGCAGAGCGCTACTTAGCTGAGGGTGCTTGTGTTATGCTCTCTGATATTAATTCTGATAGCCTGAAAAATGCAGAAACAAAATTAACTAACAAATTTGGAAAGGATCAAGTCAGGACTTTTGTTATGGATGTAACAAATGAAGACTCTGTAACAAAAGCGCTTGCAGAAATTTCTATAGAGTTTGGTGGTATTGATATTTTGGTATCAAACGCAGGCATTGCGTCATCTGCTCCAGTAGAAGAAACCTCGCTAGAACTTTGGCAAACTAATATAGATATTTTGGCAACTGGCTACTTTCTGAGTAGCAGAGAGACATTTAAAATCATGCGGAAACAAAAACTGGGTGGCTCTGTAATCTTCGTTGCCTCTAAAAATGGGCTCGCCGCTTCGCCAAATGCAAGCGCTTACTGCACGGCAAAAGCATCAGAAATCCACCTGGCTCGGTGCCTAGCGTTAGAAGGTGCAGATGTTGGGATAAGAGTGAACGTGGTGAATCCAGATGCCGTACTAAGAGGATCCAAAATTTGGGAAGGTGAGTGGCTAGAACAACGATCTGCCACCTATGGCGTAGATAAAAAGGGCCTAGAGGAAATGTACCGAAATCGGTCTTTGCTTAAGTTGTCCGTATTCCCTGAAGATATTGCAGAGGCTTGCTATTTTTTTGCATGCGAAACTTCTGCAAAGTCGACAGGTAACATCTTAAACGTTGATGCCGGTAACGTTCAGGCTTTTACACGTTAGGAGGCTGCAACATGAATTATGAAGATGCAAAAGAGTGTTATGCGACTTGGGGTATCGATACTGATCGGGCTATTAAACAGCTTTCTGATATTTCGATCTCTGTGCATTGTTGGCAAGGTGACGACGTTGTTGGATTTGAAAACAAATCTGGACTTTCTGGTGGTGGTATTCAGGCAACTGGTAATCACCCAGGACGTGCAAGGAACCCAGAAGAGCTACGTGCTGATTTAGAATTCAGCTACTCAAAAATACCCGGCAGCCATCGCCTCAACCTGCATGCGATGTATATGGATACTGATGAGAAACCAGACCGTGACGAAATTGAATACCATCACTTCGAAACTTGGGTAGACTGGGCCAAACAAATAAATATTGGCTTAGATTTTAACCCAACCTTTTTCGCCCATAATAAAGCCGATGATAATCTCACTCTAGCCCACCCAAACGTGAATATTCGCAATTTCTGGATTGAACACGGGAAGAGAACGAGGGATATAGCATCTAAAATCGGAACAAATATGGGCTCAGCTTGCATAAACAACATATGGGTTCCTGACGGCTATAAAGATATTCCTATAGATCGTATGGCGGCACGCTCGAGACTTGAAAGGTCTTTAGATGCTATTTTAGAAAAGCCAAAGCCGCATCTGAAGGATGCAGTAGAATCAAAATTATTCGGCATTGGAGTGGAGGCTTGTACAGTAGGTAGTCACGAGTTTTACTTGGGTTATGCGATACGAAACAAAACTCTATTGTGTATCGATATGGGACACTTTCATCCAACTGAAAACACGGCGGATAAGCTTAGCGCATTAGCTTTATCTTTGGATGAAATTCTACTACATGTTTCCAGACCTATGAGATGGGACAGTGACCATGTAATTCTGATGAATGACGA
>MDTB01079715.1_pt1 | contig 13206 bp, 21 predicted proteins | sample 811161 | NCBI WGS metagenome assembly MDTB01 (sample SAMN05326650, study PRJNA326480) | marine metagenome | isolation source: seawater | place: Mediterranean Sea | collected 2009 | reverse complement strand
TTACAGGACGGAGATCTGGAGACTCCGCCAGGCTATTAATGACCTAAGGACTAAGACTCCAGAATTTGGAATTGATTCAGATAATTCGTAAATTGTAATAATTAATAATATCTCTAATCATGCAAACAATCACTTCAAACGCAGCAAACTTTCTTGAGCGCTCGAATGCGCTCAGATACCTGGAGGGCGATCCAATATGCAACCCTTCCAGGGCCAAGGCTTACATAGCGAAGTATGGAAAGCCCGTAGAGGAAAAGTTAACATGGTTCTCTGTTAAAAGTATTCCGTATAATATCGTATGCCCAAGCCAACCTATAATTGGTCCAGAAAAACGTAAGCAAAAGTTTTTCCTGGAGGAAAGGCACGCCAGAGAATACGCAGAGTCCATAAAGGAACCTCAAATAATCAAATTCCTTGGATCGACCAGGGACTTCATTTATATCTAATTTATTATGTCACGAGAAACAAAAAGGCACAGTGGTGCCACCAGGGATGAAGTAAGAGCCGTAGCGGGAGTTAATATTAACTATGACCCCTATGTGCAACTTGAATTTTATTCCTATCGTATCAAGGCACTGGAAGAAAGTCTTGAGACGTATAAATTTTTACTAGCGATGCATGGAGTGGATCTCGAAGACGAGGAAATCTCTGCATCTATTTTTATTAACGCGGTCCAAGATCAAGGACTTTAATTTTATTTATTATGAAACAATATCTTGTAACAGTCCCTGTTCCGTTTAATCAACGCGGAATTTCTAAAGTCAAAGGGAAACAAAAGAAAACAGAGTGTTTTCTCTGGACTTGCAACTCGCAAAGAGATGCACGCGCCTTAACTGCTAATGCCATTGGGACTAAGTATGTCCCCGATGGATCAAAAGTCTTTTACCTGGTCGGAGTTAACGACAAGAGAAGACGAAGTGAGGGTCCCAGTTTATTTAGTTCAATCAAAACATTACTTAGGCATGTACGCAGAAACTGAATCAGACATCACAGGAGAAATTCGTGAGATGGAAGACGCCATAACAAAAATGGCTAGACATAGTACGGTAGTTGGAGACATGCTGATGTCAATGAAGATTCATGCATTGAGCAAGAATGTTAAAAGACTGAAGCAGGCTCTGGCTAAAACTAGACCCATAAATAATATCGTTTAACTATTGCATTTGAGAGATAGAAAGACTATCTTCAAAATCCTAAAATTTATTTTAATATGAGTACAAGAAAAATCAAAACTATCACTATCCAGAGAAAAGAATATGTGATGGTCAATGAGAAAGTAAAATTCTTTCGGAGCGAACCCCAGTACAAAGACTGGTCAATCGAATCAGACATCATTAAGCACGAAAACGATGATGTCATAGTGAAGACAGTAATCAGAGACACCAAAGGTGTGATTCGTTCTACTGGACTGGCGCATGAAGTTGCAGGGTCCTCCAAGATCAATTCTACATCTCATGTCGAGAACTGCGAGACTTCAGCAATTGGTCGGGCCATGTCTGGACTAGGCATAGGAGTTGACTCTTCTTATTCTAGCGGAAACGAAGTTGAGATGGCTATTGCTAAACAAGATGCAGGAATAGTTAATACTAAGCCGTCATCAATAGCCCAAACCGACTTTGATAAAGCACTAGATCACCTACTTCAGAAAAGCCCTCAAGAGAGACCAATGGCTTTAAAGAAGATGAAGGAAAGGCCCGCATATAAGAAGTTAACTGCGGCGCAACACAAGAAACTCGAAGCAACGCTATGAGTTTAATTCAGAGGTTACAGGAAAAGACGGGTGGTACTAAAGACTACCTGTCTTATTCCACCGTTAAATACGCCCTGGAAGACATGCGTTTATTTGAGTTAAAGTATTTAGATAAACTCAAAAAGAAAACCCAAGCACTATCATTCGGATCATTATATGATTGCCTGCTGATGACTCCAGAGGAGTTTGATGATAGGTTCGTCATGATTGATGATGACCAGATGGTCGAAGAGTTAAAGGCTAAGGGAATAAAAAACCCCAGAGCAACCAAAGTATACAAGGACTACCTCCGTAAACTAGAACAAGACAATCCAGACAAGGAGATGGTTAACACCGATGATCACACGCAAGCGATTGATATGATCACCAGGCTCGAAGACTGCGGAGCAAAAGATTTATACTTGACGGGTAAATACCAGGTCGAGTTCAAGAAACCTATACCTACAAAAAATCATGGCGATGTTATGATGCGTGGGTTTTTGGACTGTCTTGGAAAGACATTCATATGCGATAGTAAGAGTTGCCAACAAATCTCATCTTTCAAGTATGATCTCTTCAGGTTTGGATATCAGATTCAAGCCTACCTTTATTTGACAGCCTTTGATCTCGATGAGTTCTATTGGCTTGCTCAAAGTAAAATATACCCTTATACACCTGGAGTCTATAAAGCCTCAGAGGAAACTCTGAAACTAGGTGAAAAGCAGTTTAACCAGGCTATAGACACAATCGCTGACTTTCTGGAAAGCGACAAGGGTAGTGAGACACACTACCTAATTCAAACCATTTAAATTTAATACGATGGATAACAAACCAAAGAGAATATACACAGGGTATGTCGCTGATCCGAAGAGATTCGAGCAGTCTGGCACTACTGTTTATAATATCTCATTTAAAGAGGAGCAACTGCACGACCTTCTAAAGTACAAGACGGCGAAGAACCAAGTGCATTGTGACTTTGTAGTTCTCAATGATGGCAAAGCCTTCATGACTGTATTTGATCCGCATTCTCAGAGCAATCAGCAGAAAATGCCTAAAGCGAATGAGGTTAAAGAGGACATGCCATTCTAAATGTTTAGAATAGACGAAGATAACCTGGGGGGCCTTGTGCCCCCCGTTATCAACCCCAATGATATGGACATCAAAGAAAAAGAATTAGAGCAATTTATTAGAATTGCCACCGCGAGATATGGAAAAAAATTTAAATTCAAACCCCAACGAAGAGCCGTCATTGCAAAAATGTACCGATCCTGGAAAGAAAGAAGGAGATCACTCTCTTAACTTAACTATTTACGACAGGCATCGCAAGTACACTATTGTAAAATATAAATCTGAGTACCAACTGCAAAGATCGGGGGATCCATTGTTCTCCTCTGAAAGCAAAGAAAAAATACAAGAGATATTTAAAGATATGATTAGGAATAACGGAGGATTTTTAACAGTAGCATCAAAATGAAAAGATTTAGAATTGAGAAAGTGTTTTTTGAAAAACCTCAGTCACAAATTAGAGTTTTTTTGATAGACAAACCAGAGATAACTTTAAGAAAAGCATGCTATTTTTTTAACCTCTCTGAGGAGCGGCTTTTAAGTAGATGTCGAGAGCGAAGTTACGTTGACCTAAGATCAATGTTGTCGGCGCTATTTCGATATCACTCCAAAATAGAAAAGACTTACGCTGAGATAGGAAGGATAATGAACAGGGATCATGCAACAGCAATACACTCTCTAAAGAAACACGCCACTATGACCACGCTAACTAAGCGAGGCAAAGCCATGCATCCTCAGTACGTCTACGCATATGACACCTTGAAGGATGAGTTGTGTAGCGTCTATGATCCCAGTGCAACTAAAAAAATAATACAGGGTAAGGAGATAAGAATGGCAATACTTCCATCTGATGTTGCTTATCCCGAATGGAAAACAATATTGGACATGAAGTTTGATATAGTAGAGTTAAAAAATATAATAGACAAACACCCCTTAATAAATGAGCATCAATAAACAATCACCTCTAACCACTAAGTATGGATTTGCCATTGCAACCATGCGATCAATGTTCTATTTAAGAAACGCCCAGGTAATGAGAGAAAAATTACAAGAGGCGCTACTGATTATAGGAGAAATACCTTCGGACCCTGTAGATGAAATCAGAATCAAACAGCCGAAGAAAAATGTTTGATAAAAAAATAACCATGTACAAGTCGGTGGTGGATACTACCGAGCCAGTTGTTGTCACCCTATCGACAGCATTGAAAAGAATTAAAGACGGCAACAGTAAGGAGACAGTCAGCCAGGTAAGAGACGGATCTAAATCCAGAAAAAAAGATTTACCCATTGCATTATTCTCTGGAGTCTTTGAAGGCAGAAAAGACCAGGACTTAAAAGCCCATAGCGGACTTATTGTTTTAGACTTTGACCACATCAACGTAAGTGAATCCAAATCCTTATTAGGTACAGACGATTATGTATTGGCTTGTTGGGCAAGCCCGTCGGGAGATGGCTTAAAAGCATTAATAAATGTGAGCCACCCAGATAAACATAGAGATCATTTTAGATCTCTTCAATCTTATTTTGAAAAACAGTATGGCCTGGAGGTCGATCCCTCTGGAGTCAACGAGGCAAGAGCATGCTATGAGAGTTATGATCCAGACCTAGTGATTAACACTACGGCTCAACCCTTCAGCATGATGTTATCTGAAAAGGCCCTGGACCAGACGGCTGAAATTAAAACGCACAGGACGTACACTGACTATGGTAAATTAAATATTGTCTGTGCCATGATCCGTGGATCTTCTGACGGAGAAAAGCATGCGGTCTTATGCAAGGCGGCCATGTTAGCAGGAGGGTACATTGCGGCAGGAAGGATTGAAGAGAATGAATCCATCCGAGTAATTGAAAGGGAACTTAGTTTCAAAGACATCGAAGACCTGGATCACGCCAGGAGAACTTTACTGGATGGCATCGAGCAAGGCAAGAGGCAACCCATAAGAGAGACATTGCAAGAAGAGGCCGCCGCCATCAGAGAGATGCAAATCAATAACGGTGATATGTCTTTTGTTGCTAGTGATGTTGAAGACTATAACTGGATTGAAAGTTACCACAGGGGTGAAGTTGAAATGGGATTAACCACGGGATGTGTGTACCTAGATAAATACTTTTTATTTAAAAAAGAATTCGTCGTGATCGTAGGTCATTCAAACGTAGGTAAAACAACCATGGCTTTGAATATGTTATTAGCAAGTGCCATCCACCATAAGTGGAAGTGGATCGTGTATTCGTCAGAGAATAAAACGGGAGCCGTCAAGATGAGACTCATGGAGTTTTGCCTGGATAAACCTATCCAATTTATGAGCGCTGAGGAAAGGAGTTTTGCTTTTGACTTTGTAAAGAATCATTTTGTTCTGATAAACAACCACGAGACTTATGGCTATACAGACATGCTAGTCTTTGCAGAAAAGTTAATTAGGCAGGAAGAGTATCAAGGTTTACTTATTGATCCATATAATAGTTTGAAACTACAAATGGGACAGACGGGATTGAATTCTCACGAGTATCATTATGAAGCCGCCTCAGAGTTATTAACATTATCTAACAAGCAGAACATGGCAGTTTGGTTGAACACACACTCTATTACTGCGGCGCAAAGAGCAACAGGAGAGGATGGGTTGGCAACGGCTCCTCTAGGGTCTGAATCTGAAGGCGGTTCCAAGTTTAGTAACCGCTCAGACTCCATGCTAGTCTGGCATAGAAAGGTTCAGGCAGAGGATGAAGATCGAAGGAGAATAACTGAGTTTCATGTAGTTAAGCAAAGAAACAAAGAGACAGGAGGAGAGCCGACACCAAGGAGTCATCCTGTTTTGTTTCAGATCAATAAGAACATGACTGGATTCAAAACTTGGGTCTCTGGTTTAAAACTTTTTGATCCTCTGTCATTGGAAGACAGACAAAAATACTTATTTTAATGGTGTGATTGAAGATTACTATGAGATTGTACTCCAACTTCCGAAACCGCCGAGCCTTAATGCGTTTTATGCAGGACGTCATTGGACATCTAGAACTAGGGCCAAGGAATCTTACTTCAAAAGTATCGAAGAAGAACTTAAAGAAGTACCTGGCTTTACTGCGGAAAGATTTAGTCTTTCTGTTAGGTATAATTGTAGGTTTGATGTGGATAACAGTATCATTTGCATTAAGTTTCTTGCTGATTATTTACGCAACAATGACTACGTTGTTGACGACACGCCGAAATATTTCATGAAGCAATCTACTGCCTTTGATCCGAGCCTAGAGAAGAACCAATTTGTAGCAACGATTAAATGTCATGGATTCCAAAGAACTGAGTAACCAATATTATAAATGCACTAACAGAATACACGAGGCCGCAACGGCCTTGTACGAAGCCCTTCACTCTGAAGGAGGAGAACCTAAAAGAAATACAGACGCCCTTCACAATACCATAAGAAAATACAAGAGAGAAACAGACGGAGAGTTTGACCAAATAAGATCATTAATCAATGAATTCAAAGACTATAGTTCTGATATTTCTTGACGGTCTGAACGGTATCAATTATCACAGACTGATGACTCCCTTTGTTCGTCTTCGAGCAGAGGAGGGAGTGAACATACATTTCTTTCAGTCTTATAATGAATTAAAAACATTTGACCTCACCAAGGTTAAAGCCGTCGTAACATCTCGCAGATGTACCGTTACTGATCACAAAGCGTTTAAACAGTTCCTAGTAAAGAATGATATTAAATTAATCTTAGACAATGATGACTTTTGGAAGTTGCCTAAGGATAATGATGCCCATAAGTATTATAGGAAGATAGCAGGTCCTGACATCCTAAATACAATAAAGATTGCTGACGAGATTTGGACTCCTTCTGAATATCTAGGAGAGAGAATGAAAAAACTTAATCCTGATGTACCCATTAGACTTGTCCCGAATACCGTATATGAAAAGGAAGAGCAATGGGCCGACATAGAGAAAGAACCGACAGACGTTGTTAGGTTTGGTTATCTTGGAGCCAACGGACACATGGCAGACGTAAAGTCTATGGGGATGACCTTTGAAGACTATGAACTCTACTGTACTCATCTAGGGGGTCGGGTGGCTAGTGAGGGTCATTATGATCAATACTTAAATGCTAAGCATCAACTTTGGCCTAAGGACATTCATCAGTACGCATCCTTCTATAAGAAGTTTGACGTTTCTTTAGCCCCTTTACTCGGAGGTTCTTTTAACAAATCTAAGTCTAATCTCAAAGTTGTAGAGGCCGCCTTTACAAGGACGGCCATCATTGCATCTAACGTAACACCATACAAGGAGTGCATAAAGCATAATAAAACGGGCATCTTATGTGACAACGGAGATGATTGGAAAAAAGCCGTCAAAGAAATGACCCTGGAGAGGGCCAGGGAATTAGCCCACGAATTATATGAGGACTTTAAAGACAAGTATAATCTATCCAAGATTAACAAAGAAAGACTAAAGGGTCTAGTGTAATGAACTATCAGCCGATCCCATCTTATCTCAAAGAGTATGCACACGCGCTGACTCTGATAAGAGTAGAGATCAACAAAAAAAGATACAAAGGAACTCACAAACAAAGGACAGGAACAAAGCAATCAAAGTTATTGGGCGAAGTGGATAGAGAATATTACACAGAATACCTAGGAATACTAGGAGAGTTATTGGTTCGGCACTATTATGAAACTAATCCAGAGTTTTCTTCTTACAAAGCCTCTACGTTTATTAAAGGAACAAGAAGTGTAAAGGATGATACAGACCTTACCGTTGTAAAGAATGGAGAGAGCCAAAGGATAAGCATAAAAACTTGCGAGTATTCTTTCAAGGCTAACTGTAGGGCGATGGATAGAGAGACCTCAGACATAGTAGTATTTCTTCTTTTTGTTTCACCCGAAAAATATATTGTTGCTGACTACAAACCTGAAGAGGTTAAACTTTGGGAAGTGAAGCACAGTTATTCACCTTATTACGAATTACATCCGGATCAATTCGGAACCTCATAATTAAATTTAAACATCATGATTATATGCGATAACTTCATCAAGGATGAAGAGTTTTTATACCAACTAAAACACGATAGGTCTTTTTTTAATAATAATGGAACTTACTATTGGTACGATGGATGGTGGGTAGAAGAACCGAACACTCTAAAGAAGCAACTTATAGAAAAGATATGGGGTCATCAGTCGCCTTATCATGACGTTAGTGTTTGTGGATTTGAATATTGGACAGGGCAACTTGGCCCTCAGATAACACATCAAGAGTTACCACCTCATATTGATAAGGACGAAGAACATAAAGAAAAAACAGGAGATGTTATAGCCCCTCTTATCGGTAGTGTTTTTTATCCTGTTCCAATGAAAATTAAAGGAGGTGACTTAGCAATATATTCTTCAGGTGAAGACAAAGAACCAGAGGTTATACAAGCCAAGTTCAATAGACTAATAATTTTTGAAGCAGGCAAACACCTTCATCAGGTAAAGCCTGTAAGTCAAGGGGTTAGATCAGCAATAGCAATCAACCTTTGGAAACACAAACCATCAGGATGCGAGTCAGGAAGTTTGCATTATGAGGGTCCTTAAATAAAACAAAATTTTGTATCTTCGATCAGCCCCAGAGATGGGGCTTTTTTAACCTTAAAAACTTTCACAATATGACACCAATTACTTATCGGCCTGAGGACATTCCTTGGGGTGAAGTGGGATACGTTACTTATAAACGTACCTATGCCAGACCTACAACAAAAGGACAAACAGAAGAATGGGAAGACACTGTAAACAGAATAATGCAGGCGGCAAATAAACAATTGGATTGTGGATTTAATAAACAAGAGATAGAAGAGTTCAAACAATACATGATGCAACTCAAGGGAACGGTTGCAGGAAGATTTCTCTGGCAGTTAGGAACAAAGACTGTAGACACTTTAGGATTGCCATCACTTCAGAACTGTGCATTTACTATTATCGATGAGCCTATCAGACCATTCACCTGGGCATTTGAAATGCTAATGCTAGGATCTGGTGTAGGTTATAACATCCAAAGGGAGCATGTCTATCAGTTACCTAAGGTCAAAAGAAAAGTAAAAGTTGTCAGAGAGAATGTCAATGATGCAGACTTTATTGTACCAGACAGTAGAGAAGGATGGGTCGAACTATTAAAGAGGACGCTAGAGGCGTCCTTCGTAACTGGAGAATCATTTACTTATGCCACTCACCTTATACGGCCCAAAGGATCTTTGATTAAAGGGTTCGGTGGAGTTGCATCGGGAGCAGAAGACTTAGCAAAAGGAATGGGACTTATCAATGAGGTCCTTAATGCCAGGTCGGGAAAAAGATTACGATCCATTGACACCCTGGACATAATGAATATCATAGGGATGGTCGTTGTGTCGGGTAACGTCAGACGCTCTGCACAAATTGCAATCGGAGATCATGACGACCTAGATTATCTAAGAGCAAAGCGTTGGGACCTGGGTAACATTCCCAACTGGAGAGCGATGAGTAATAACTCAGTAGCGTGTGATGACATCTCTCAATTACCAGAGGAGTTCTGGGAGGGATACAAAGGAAATGGAGAGCCGTATGGTCTTATCAATCTTACCGCCGCTAGGAAGATGGGAAGAACTGGAGAAGAGCAGTACCCTGATCCTGAAGTTATGGGATTCAATCCTTGCGCTGAACAATCGTTAGCAGACAAAGAAACTTGTTGCTTGGCTGAGATCTATTTACCCAACATAGAAAGCGAAGAGGAACTAAAAAAAGTTGCTACATATTTATATAGAATTTCAAAGCATAGTCTTGCAATCAAATGTTCCTTAAAAGAAACAGAGGCTATAGTTCATAAAAATATGAGGATGGGTATCGGCGTAACAGGATACTTACAAGCCACCGACGATCAGAGATCTTGGTTGTCTGACACATACAAGTATCTAAGATCTTATGACGATGAATATTCTAAGATCAAAGGATGGAATAGATCAATCAAGTTAACGACGGTTAAGCCGTCAGGGACTTTGTCTTTACTGGCAGGAGTTACACCAGGTGCTCATCCAGGATACAGTACATTCTTTATTCGACGAATTAGAATGGCCGCCAACTCTCCATTGATAGAGGTTGCCAGGTCTAACGGATTCCATGTAGAATATGTTCAGAACTTTGATGGCACAGAGGACCACTCGACTATGGTAGTCTCGTTCCCTTGTAGATTTCCTTCACGAACTATTGTTGCAGGAGACTTAGGAGCCGTCGATCAATTGGAGGTCATTAGAAGGCTTCAGAGAGAGTGGAGTGACAACGCAGTATCTGTTACCATCTACTACAAACTCGAAGAACTAGAAGAGATTAAAGACTGGTTGAATGTAAACTACATCAACGTAAAGACTGTATCATTCTTACTACATAGTGATCATGGGTTTGCTCAGGCTCCTTTTGAAGAGATCGACGAAGCCACTTACCTGGATATGAAGTCTAAGACTACACCAATACTCAGCCTAAACCAATTGAACATGGAAGACATTGAGATTGCTGATTGTGACACAGGGGCATGTCCAGTAAGGTAGAGTTACAGGAACTAATCAATAATGATCCGTTGTCTGAGCGAATCGTAGATCTAAAGGTTGGAGATGTACTACCTATTAAAGATCCTAAAGCCATACAGAAGATTAAGGAAGTCAATGAGTCCATGCTCATTGGCTATGCCTTAGATATTAACGAAGAGAAGATGAGTATAGAAAAGATCAGACCGACTGCGGCTGAAACATTACTTAGGTTCTATGGATTGGATTGAGGAACTGTACTATAGAGAGATTTGGCTAACGAAATCTAAAGAGTCTTCTGACTCCTTCAGCACCAACACCGAGGATCAGGAGGTAGAATGACCACTTGTACATCTTGTGGTACCACTTGGTCCTTTCGTGATAAACTATTTTTTCAAAAGGAACGCTAACAGTCCTGACTATTGTATCAGCATCACAACCTCCATCTATTATGAGGGTGTCTGAGATACGCATAATCTTCACTCGGAAGTTGTTCTTTACTATCTCCACTGTATCCGTGTTTGAGATGGTGACCGTATCCTGCACAGCAGTCCTCTCTATAACAACCGTGTCCATGACAATCGCTGTATCCTGAACTAGGATTGTCGGATCTTTCTTGATTGCTTTCTTTAGGTGCCATTGAGTGCTACAACTTGTAGTTAAAATTATTAGAAGTAAAGTTACAAAAAAAGCCAGACTTAGCGTAGAACATTTCATTTCCTAGACAAATTATAAAGACGCTCGTCAATTTTTTTAAGGCTACTGTTTATATTTTCAATGTCTTGCTGAGTCTCGATTATAGCATTCTCAATGATCTCTGTCTGCAACTTGAACTCTTCTGCTGTAACAGGGGGAACGGGTAACTCCTTAGCGATTTCGATGTCTTGCTTTATCATCGTATAGCCAGAGGCCGCTCCTGCTACCGTTATAGTTATAGCGATTAATGTCTTAATGCTAATACCAAAGACTCGGTCTTCACCGAATTCATCCAACCTATCTATAGCAGATTTTTTAGTCATTTCTTTCCTGCAAACTTTTCTATTCCAGAGATGCCAAAGCACCCCAATGTAACAACTGTGAAACTGTTGTATATGAACTCGTTGACCACAAGGTCGTGTCCAAACCAACCAGTAATGATGTCAATTAACATCACTAAAATCATAATGGCAAACGAAGCAAACCCGACTACGGACTTTTCGTTGATGTCATTATCGTCTTTAAAAATATCTGTGAATCCCATACCACAAAGGTAATACAGTAATTTTTGATGCGCTTGACTGAGACTATTTATTTAATCTTTTCTTGATCCTTTCATAGATGCCCAAAAGATTCTTCTGCTGCTTATTTCTCTGCTCATAAAGACTGTCCAATCTGTTTTGATATATCTCTCGTCTATTTTCTATGACTGATCGAGATAAGTTTAGTGTAGAAAGATTTTCTAACGCCTCTTTAACTTTTTTGATTTGTTTTGCAGTTTTGCCCATGATTCCCTTAGAGGATGTAACAGTTTTTCTAAACCCTTCTAACTGACGCAAGGCTGGATCTGCCTTGTTGTCTTCATACCTTTTGCTGTACGTTTTTAGTTCGTCTTGCATGGTAAGCCACTCGTCATACACCACAAATTCATTAGGCTTCCTTACAAAAGATCTAACGATAGGAATCTGATTCATCTTAACTTGATCTTCTATATTTTCTTTTAAAGAATTCAAAAGTTGTGCTGAGTCTTTACCTTCTCTGTCTTCAAAGGTTTTATTAACCGCTTGTATAGTATTTAATAAAGTGTTAACAGATCGCTGACCAAATTTAAAAGTACCCCCTGCATAATTTAATGCTATATAATCGATAGCGGCAGGTGCTATATTAATCCAACCCTTTGAATACTGATCTCCATTACTGATAGAATTTAAAAACTTAGATAAGTTTACTGAGATTCTGCTAGTGTTATCTCTTGCTAGAGTGTAAGCGGGAGTATCTTTAGGCATGTAGTCTTGCACCTCTGGATATATAGAATTACCAAAATAGTTTTCGTTAGCCCACACATCAAATGGATATCTTAAAACAGTAGGAACTACGGACCTAGTAACACCTTTATATGAGTCTTTACTTTTGGGAATAGGCAAAGGATTAAATGAATTAAATGTACTCAAGGTAACATCAGCAACGGCTTTTGCAATTAAAGATCCACTGTCCTTTGGATCATCTGCAATGTCCATTGTAAGTCTTGCCATTCTTTTCCCTGCATACATAAATACATTCAGCCCATAAGCGAACGGCACACCAATCCAGGTGTCTCCAAAGAATTGTCCAATAGAATTTTCTTTGGCCCAGTCTGCTTCTCCTTTGCTATACTTTCTATATCGAGGGTCTCCTTTTTCATCGTACTCTATAATCCATTCATCGTCCTCACCTCCAAAGAACATTGAAGCCATCTCTTTAAAGTAACCAAGCGCAAACAAGGATCCCATTATTTGCTTTCCTCTTTTGCTCTTGATCAGATTCCATGTCTTAACTGCGGTACCTTGAACTGCCGCATTGAAGAAAGCGTACAAACTATTGAGCACCGTACCCCATGATCCTTTCTGATTAAAGTTCACCGTGAAGTTCTTTGCTACCTCCGCGGCTTTTTCTGGCGAAGCGCCGTTTTCTAAAGCCATGGCAAACACACTCAGTCTGCTACCGTTTTCAAAGATTCCATTTACCTCTTCTATACTTTCAAGGAATCCCATAAGTCTTCCACGGCTTGTGTCCTTACCGTCAACAACTTTATCTAGTTTTTTATTTAGTTGTTCTTTAATTTCTGACGCGCTTAAAGGCTGAACCCAAGCAGTCTTACCTCCATACTCTTTAAACAACTTGTAAAGGTCGGCCCATTTCTTTTGCTCTGGAGTTTTTAT
>MDTB01234355.1_pt1 | contig 13207 bp, 13 predicted proteins | sample 811161 | NCBI WGS metagenome assembly MDTB01 (sample SAMN05326650, study PRJNA326480) | marine metagenome | isolation source: seawater | place: Mediterranean Sea | collected 2009 | reverse complement strand
TTTTTAAAATGAAAGCAAAAACGATATAATTTATATGATATTTAAAACATACGTAAGATATATTTCTAAAGAATATTTTGAAACATTTTTAAAAATATCGTTTGTATTTTACGCACTAATTTGCACTCTTAATATTTTTGAAGAGTTAAGTTTTTTTAAAAATATTGAAGTAAATTTTTTATATCCTATGCTGCTAACTTTTCTTAATTCTCCTTCAATACTTTATGATATATTTCCATTTATTTTTTTAATATCAACGCAATTTTTCTTTATTCAAATTTTTGAAAAAAATGAATTAATAATATATAAAAATTTTGGCCTAGATAATTTTAAAATATTAAAGATTGTAATTTCCATATCTATAGTACTTTCTTTATTGGTAATATTCCTTTTCTATAATTTTTCAGCAAAGTTTAAACATTTATACTTAGATTTAAAAAATACTTATACTTTAGACAATAAATATTTAGCGGTTATAACTGAAAATGGATTGTGGTTAAAAGATGAAATAGATGATTCTATTTTAATAGTAAATGCTGACAATATTCAAGGATATTTATTAAGAGAAGTTTCTATAACTGTTTTATCTAAAGAATTTGAATTACAAAAAAATATTGAGGCTGAAAAAGTAGATATTCAAAATAAGGTTTGGAAAGCTATCAATGCAAAAGTTCATTTAAATAATAATACAAATAAAGTTGAAGAATTATTAATAAATACGCATTTTGATTTGGAAAAAATAAATAGTTTATTTTCAGATCTCTCGTCTCTAACAATGTGGGAATTAGAAAAACTTAAGAACGATTATGAGTCATTAGGTTATTCAACTCTAGAGGTAAGCGCCCATAAACAAAAAATTATAGCCTACCCAGCTTTTTTAGTAATAATGACCTTATTTTCTGGAATAATAATGTTAAACATTAAAGTAAATAAATCAAAAATTTTCCATTTAATTATGGGAATAACTCTTTCAGTAATAATTTTTTACATAAAGTATTTTTTTAATCTTTTAGGTGAAAATGGTAAAATTCCTATTATGCTTTCAATTTGGTTTCCTTTAGTAATTTTACTGATATTTTGCAGTATTGGACTTATTCGAATAAATGAAAAATAAAATAAACTATATTATCTTTTTAATTACAATATTCATTGGCTTATTAATGAAAAACTCCTATGGACAAGATTTTGAGTTTAATGCTTCAAAGTTAGAGATTTTAGAAAATGGAAATTTATTAACTGGAGAAGGAGGTGTTAGAATTACTTCTGAAGATCAAATAATTGAATCACAAAAATTTAAATATGACAAAATTAATTTATATTTAGAATTAATTGGAAAGGTTAAAGCTGTTAATATACAAAATAAAACTACAATTGTTGGCGATCGAATAAATTATTTTAAAAAAGAAGAAAAATTTGTTTCAGATGGACCGGTAGAAATTAAAATATCAGAAAAATATATTATAAATTCAAGTGATCTTATCTATTTTAAAGATAAAGAATATTTTTTTTCAGAGGAGAGAACAATTTTTAAAGATAATATTGGTAACAAGTTTGAATTAGATAATTTTGATTATTATAAATTAAAAAATGAAATACGAGGAAAAAATATAAAGTTTACTGATTTACAATTAAACGAATATTTAATTGAAGATGCAATGGTTGATTTAGAAAAAAATGAAGTTGCTGGAAAAGATTTAGAAATTAATTTCGAAAACTCAATTTTTGGTAATGCTGATAATGAACCAAGACTTAAAGGAAATAAAATTTATTCGAATAAAAATGTAACGACTGTTTCCAAAGGAATTTTTACAACATGTAAAAAAACCGATAAATGTCCTCCTTGGACTATGCGTGCTAGTGAAGTAAAACACGATAAAATTAAAAAAACGATAAGTTATAAAGATGCGTGGTTAACAGTTTATGACAATCCGGTTATTTACTTTCCAAAATTTTTTCACCCTGATCCTACAGTAAAAAGACAATCGGGTTTTTTAATACCTAGATTATCTGAAACCAATACTTTAGGTAGTGCTGTTGAGGTACCTTACTTTAAGGTTATAGCTGATAACAAAGATATGACTTTTAAACCAAGGTTTTATGCTGATGGAACTACAATTCTTCAGTCAGAATATCGTGAAGAGAGGAAAAATTCATCTCATATTTTAGATTTTAGTTTATTTAATAAATTAAATTTAAATGCCTTTGATAATGAAAATAGAAAAAATCATTTTTTTTCAAACTCAATTATCAAATATGAAAAAGAAAATTTTGAAAGTTCTCAAATTGAAATTAATATAGAATCGACCTCTAACGCTACATACCTTAAAACATACAAAATAAATTCACCATTAATTAAAAATCAAACATCATTAAATTCATTTGTTAATTATGAACTATCAAATGAAAATACTTATTTGAAAACTTCTTTTGAATCTTATGAAGATTTAAGTAAAGATAAAGATGAAAAATATGAATTTATTTATCCAAATATAGAGTTTGTGAAAGATATTGGAGCATCCTCTGATTTGTATGGAACATTAACGTTTGATTTAAACGGTTATCAAAAAGACTACGGTACTAATTCATCAGATAGTGTTCTTGTAAATAATTTAGAGTACGAGTCTTTTGATTATGTATCTAAAAACGGTCTAAAGAATAAATTTAATTTGTTATTTAAAAATGTGAACTCAAATGGAGAAAATTCTACAATTTATAAAGAAAAAACAAGTAATAAACTTCTTGGATCATTAATTTTCCTATCATCTTACCCTTTAAAAAATATAGGAGCAAATTATGATACCTTTCTAACCCCTGTTGCGTCTTTAAGATACAGTCCAACTGAAACAAAAAATATGACCAATTCTGATAGAAGGATTGATGCAACTAATATTTTTTCAACGAATAGAATTTCAAGTAATGATGCTATGGAAGGAGGTCGGTCATTAACACTTGGTAGTGAATACAAATTAACAAAAAAAGATAATAATGATTTATTGCTATTAAATTTAGCAACAGTTTTTAGAGACGAAATTAATCCTGACCTTCCTTCAAAAAGTACGATTGGTCAAAAAACATCAGATTTAGTAGGAAGTGCAAAATTCGAGCCCAATAAAAATTTTAATATAGCATATGATTTTTCTGTAGATAATAATCTTGATACAACAAATTATGATTCTATACAAACTACTTTATCTGTAAATAATTTTGTTACTAGCTTTGGATTTATGCAAGAACAAAATGTTATAGGTAGCAAAAGCTATATACAGAATAATACTTCGTATAGTTTTGATGATACAAACTCTTTGGGTTTCTCCACTAGAAAAAATAAAGAAACTAATTTAACTGAATTTTATAATTTAATTTATAAATATAAAAATGACTGTTTAATAGCTGCTGTTGAATATAATAAAGAATATTATAATGATAATGATTTAAAACCAGAGGAACAACTACTTTTTACTCTTACAATAATGCCATTTGGAAAATTAAACTCTCCTAATTTAAGTCAATAAATTCAATTATGAATTTTTTTTATAAAATAAATATTTTTTTTTTTATTGATTTTGTTGCTTAGCAAAAGTAGCGTTATAGCAAAAGAAAAAGTAAAAATAGTCTTAAAAATTAATGACGAGATTATCACCAATTTAGATATTAAAAATGAGTATAACTATCTAATTGCGCTCAATAATGATTTAAAAAAAATAGATAAAAAGCAAGCATTTAAACTAGCAAAAGAGTCGATAATAAAAGAAAAAATTAAAAAAAAGGAAATTGAAAAATATTATGATTTAGAAAAAAAAAATAAACATCTTAATGATGTAATTAAAAGTTTTTATATTCAATTAAATTTAAATAATGAAGAAGAATTTAAAAAATATCTTAATAAATATGAGCTAAATTTTATTGATATTAAGCAAAAAATAAAAATAGAAACGGTTTGGAACCAATTAATTTATGAAAAATATAATCAACTAGTTAAAATTGATTTAAATAAATTGAAAAAAACAATACTTAAACAAAAAGGGAATCAAAATTCTTATTTAATTTCAGAAATTGTATTTAAATTAGATGTAGGCGAAAATTTTGAAAATAAATATAAAATTATAAAAAAAAGTATTGAAGAAAACGGTTTTAAAAATTCAGCAAACATATATAGTTTATCTGATACGTCCAAGCTAGGTGGAAAAATAGGATGGGTAAATGAAAATCAACTATCAAAAAAAGTTGTAAGTAAAATAGAAAATCTAAAAATTGGCGAATATTCGGAAGCAATAAATGTTGGGGGAGGATATCTAATACTTAAAATCGATAATATTAAAAAAATAAAAAATGATAGTTTGGATGTTGATGAAGAGTTAAATAGACTTGTGGCATATGAAAGAAATAAACAGCTAAACAGGATGTCAAATTTATTTTTTAATAAAATTAAAAATAATACAATAATTAATGAAATTTAGACCAATCATTTTAGTTGCTGGAGAACCACGTAGTGTATTTTTGGAGTTACTTTTTAAAATATACAAATCTAGCTTTTTAAAAAATTATAGAAGACCAATAATATTAATTGCTTCAAAAAAAATAGTTCAAAGACAAATGAAAATTCTAAATTATAAAATAAAAATAAATGATATTCATAAGAACCAAATTAATAAGAAATTATTAAGTAATAATAATATTAATATAATTGATATTGATTTTGAATATAATAACAAATTAAATTTGGGAACGAAAAGATATATAGCTCAATGTTTTAATACAGCCCTTGATTTAATGAAAAATAATTTAGGCTTCGCATTAATAAATGGACCAATTTCCAAAAAAAATTTTTTAGAAAAAAAATATTTAGGTATTACTGAATATCTTTCAAAAAAGACAGGCTCTAAAAAAGAAGTAATGCTAATATACAATAAAAAATTTTCGGTCAGCCCTATAACTACTCATCAACCCTTAAGCAAAGTAAGTAAAAATATTAAAACTAATTTGATAGTAAAAAAAGTTAAATTAATTAGTAATTTCTATAAAAAATATTTAAATAAAAAAATTAGAATTGCTATATGTGGTTTAAATCCTCATTGTGAGACCGTTAGTAAATTTAGCGAAGAGGATAAAATTATTAAACCAGCAATTAAAATTCTAAAAAAAAATAAAATTTATGTAAGAGGTCCCTTGCCTGCTGATACATTATTTTTAAAACAAAATTTAAAAAAATTCGATGTTTTTGTTGGCATGTACCACGACCAAGTTTTAACTCCGATAAAAGCTTTAGTAGGTTTTAATGCAATCAACGTAACTTTGGGGTTACCGTTTGTTAGAATTTCGCCTGATCACGGGCCAAATTCTTTAATGTATGGAAAAAATAAATCTAACCCCGAAAGTCTAAAGCAGTGCTTATTATTTTTAAAGAAGATACGTGGAAATTAAAGCCAAAAAAAGTTTAGGACAAAATTTTTTAATTGATAAAAATATAATAAATAAAATAGTAAATGCAGGTAATGTTAAAAATATAAACAAAATTTTAGAAATTGGACCAGGAACAGGAAATTTAACAGAATATATAATCAAAAAAAACCCAAAAAAGTTTTATGTAATTGAAAAAGATAAAAATTTAGTAAATTTATTGATTGAAAAATTTGGGGATAAAATAAACATAATTAATAAAGATGTACTTTCTGTCTCTGAAAATTTAATTTCTAAAGAAGAGTTAACTGTTTTTGGAAATTTACCATACAATATTTCTACTCAAATATTATCAAAATGGATAACGGAATACTCAAAAAAAATATGGTATAAAAAATTAATTCTATTATTTCAAAAAGAAGTTGCTGATCGTATTTTGGCTAAAACCAATACAAAAAAATATGGAAGATTAACAATACTTTCAAATTGGAACTTAAATGTCGAAAAAATAATGGACATAAGCCCATCATGTTTTTATCCAAAGCCTAAAGTTTATAGTACATTGCTTAAATTTACGCCTAAAAAAAATTTTTTTAAATTAAAAAACCCAAAAAATCTAGAATTAATAACAAGAATTTTTTTTAACCAAAGAAGAAAAAAAATTAAAAAACCATTCGGCCAAGTTTTTAAAAATTCAGAGCTGTATTTCAAAAAACTTAATATTAATCCAGATTTAAGACCTCAAAATTTGTCTCCTGAAACATATTATCTAATAACTGCAGAATTTGAGAATTTAAGATGACAATTTATTTATATGTTCTTTAATTAGATTTATATCATAATCACTTTTTTCATCAGATAAAAAAGTATCAATAATCTTGCAGATATGATTGTAGCACTTTTCTAATTCATCATTTATTACTACATAATCATAATCTTTCCAGTGGAGTATGTCTTTGCTAAATTCTTTCATTCTCTCTGAGGCAATAAGTTTATCTTTCATATCTCTATTGGATAATCTATCAAATAATACTTTTTTACTTGGTGGCAAAACAAAAAAAGTTAATAATTTATATTCTAATTTTTTTTTTTTTATTTGTTCTGTTCCTTGCCAATCAATATCAAAGATAACATTTTTTCCTTTTTTTAAATTATTTATTACTGCTGTTTTTGTGGTCCCATACAAATGATTAAATACATTTGCATATTCTAAAAACTCATTTTTATTTATTAATTTTTTAAACTCTTCATTGCTTACAAAATAGTAATCTTTACCATCTATCTCATTAACTCTTGGCTCCCTGGTTGTATGTGAAACTGAAATACTAAAGTTTTTATTTTCTGATATTAATTTTGCTAGTGTGGTTTTCCCTGCTCCAGATGGTGATGATAAAATTACCATTATCCCATCTTTATTTGATAACATTTAAAACAAACTAATTACTTTTTCCTTCAATAAATTTAATTGCATCCCCAACAGTTAAAATTTTTTCAGCTTCACTATCAGAAATTTCAGATCCAAACTCCTCTTCAAAAGCCATTACCAATTCTACTGTGTCTAAACTATCTGCTCCTAGATCATCTATAAAACTAGATTCCTCTGTTACTTTTGCTTCATCGATTCCTAAGTGATCTGCTACAATTTTTTTTACTTTGCTTGAAATATCATCAGACATATTGTTCCCTTTTGTTATATTTCGTTAATAAATTATTACTCAACTTTGTCAAGCCATATACATGCCTCCATTAACATGTATTGTCTCTCCAGTAATGTACGACGCAGCATCTGAGGACAAAAATACTACCGAATTTGCTACATCCTCCCCAGTTCCTAATCTGGACATTGGAATTTTGGAAGTTAACATAACTTTTACACTCTCCAAAATGCTATCAGTCATGTTTGTTTTTATAAATCCTGGAGAAACACAATTCAGAGTAATATTTTTTTTTGCGTATTCTATAGCTAACGATTTCGTCATTCCAATAATTCCAGCTTTAGAAGCAGCATAATTTGCTTGTCCTACGTTGCCAGTATGACCAACTATGGATGTTATGTTAACTATTCTGCCATATTTGTTTTTCATCATTTTTTTGATAGCAGATCTACATAACAAGAATGTTGATCCCAAATTTACGTCAATTACTTTTTTCCATTCTTCATTTTTCATTCTTAAAGATAAGTTATCCATATTAATTCCAGCATTATTAATTAAAATATCTAATCCAACTAATTGTGATGAAACATTTTCAATAAACTCATCTATTTTTGAATGTTCCGAGATATCAAATTTTAATGTGTTTATAGTCGGAAATTCTTTTTTTAATGCATCTAATTTTTCTATTTTAGTACCTGAAGCTAAAACATTTCCTTTTAAAGATATAAATTTTTTAACCAATTCCTTCCCAATTCCTCCTGTAGCACCTGTAATTAATATTTTTTTATTTTCAAAATTAATCATTTATATCTAACATCTTTATATCTTGTTCGTTATTTATTGCACTAACTTTTATATTTTTATCTATTCGTTTAATTAGTCCAGATAAAACTTTTCCAGGGCCAATTTCTATAAATTTATTTACTCCATTATTAATCATATAAATAACACTTTCTCTCCAACGTACTTTGCTTTCAATTTGTTTAATTAATAAGTCTTTTAATATTGATATATTATTAATTTCTTTGGCAGTTACGTTTGAAACCAATATATTTTTTGGTTGATGAAAAGTTAACTTTTCTATTTCTTTAACCATAATGTCTGTAGCTTTTCTCATTAATTTGCAATGGAAAGGTGCGCTTACGGGCAGCTTTATATTTTTTATGCTTTCAGACTTTAGTTTTAAAATAAATTTTTCTATTGCTTTGCTACTTCCACTTACTACTAATTGTCCATTGGAATTATCATTCGCTATATAACATTCGTGATTATTATCATGAATTATTTTTTCTATTTTTTCAATTTCAGAACCTAGCACCGCAACCATTCCACCTTCACCTTCGGGAACTGCACTTTGCATTGCCTTGCCTCTAATTTTTAAAATTTTTACAGTGTCTGAAAAACTCAAAACTTCTGCAGATGCTAAAGCGGTATATTCGCCTAATGAGTGACCAGCAAAAAATTTTGCCTTATTCAAGTTAAATTGAAATTCCTCTTTTAAAACTTGAAATATTGAATATCCAATCAAAAATATTGCTGGTTGAGTATTCTCGGTTAAATCTAATTTTTCCTTTGGGCCATTTAAAATTAAGTTTGAAATAGAAAAACCTAAAACTTCGTCAGCTTCATTGTAAAGTTTTTTAACGATATTAAACTTTTCATAAAAATCTTTTCCCATACCAATCATTTGGGAACCTTGGCCTGGAAATATTACTGAAAACATCTAAATATACAAAATTTTATTATTGTTTTAACTGTTGTAATTAAAGAATTATAATAGTATATCCTCAAATTTTATAAATAAGCAAATATGAATTTATACGAACATACAATTGTTGTAAGGCAAGATACTACCGCAAGCCAAATAAATCAACTTATAGAAAAATATTCAAAAATCGTTGAAAAATTTAAAGGAGACATTGTTCAAACTGAAAAGTGGGGCCTGCTTAACTTGTCATATATGATCAAAAAGAATAAAAAAGGCAACTTTATACATTTTAAAATTAAAGGTAGTGGAAAAATCATAGAAGAATTAGAAAAAAATGAAAGTATTGATAAAAATCTTTTAAGATATATGTCGATTAAAGTTAAAAAATTTGATTTAAAAACAAATTACTTTTCTAAATCAGAAAATGAAGTAAATGAGACTAAAAAACAATAAATATGCAAAAAAAGAAAAAAATAGTAATAAAAAAAATAAACAAAGTAATTTTGCAAAGCTGAGCATATTTCAGCCAAATAAATATAAATTTAAAAGATCATGTCCTCTTTCTGCGAAAGGCGCTCCAACGATTGATTATAAAAATATTAAATTACTTAAAAAATATGTTTCTGAAAATGGAAAAATACTACCTTCAAGAATAACTAATGTTTGTCAAAAAAAACAACGTGAGCTGTCACTATCAATAAAAAGGGCGAGAAATTTAGCATTAATATAGATGAAAGTAATATTATTAGAAAATTTAAGAAGTATAGGATCTATTGGGGACGTTATTGATGTTAAAAGAGGTTTTGCTAGAAATTATTTAATTACAAATAAAAAAGCTCTTTACGCATCTAAAGAGAATATTAAACAAGTAGAAAAGATTAAGCTTGATTTAGGTAAAAAGGATCAGGAAAAGAAAAAACAAGCGAAGTTAATATATGAAAAAATTAACAAAAAAAAATACACAGTAAAGAAGTTGAGCACTGAAAACAAAGAATTATATGGTTCTGTGAAACCCACAGAAATCTCAAAAATAATTTTAGAAAATGATAAACTAGATATTAAACCTTCAATGATACAACTAGTAAAAGAAATTAAATCATTAGGAACTTTCAATGTGAAAATTATTCTTCATTCTGAAGTTGAAGGTCAAATTGAAATTAAAGTAGTAGCTGCAGAAACTATTCAATAATTATACATTTTTTTCCCCAACTATTTTTTTTTATTTTATAATCATTCTTTTAATATAAGATTTATATATGAAAAATCTAAAAATCATAAAAAATGATATTAAAGAACTGCCAAATAACATCGAGGCTGAACAATCAATTTTGGGAACAGTATTGGTATCAAACGAAATATTTGATGAAATAAATACAATTATATCAAGTAATAATTTTTATGATCCAATGCACCAAAAAATTTTTGCTGCAATTGAAAGTTTAATATTTAAGGGAATGCTTGCAAATCCTATTACTTTAAAAAATTATTTCGAAAATGAAAAAGATGATTTAAATGTTCCAGAATATTTAGTTAAAATTACTAAATTTTCTACTTCATCAAGACAAGCAATAGAATACTCTAAAATCGTTTATGACATGTTCGTTAGAAGAGAATTAATAAAAATTTCTGAAAATACAATCGACACTGCCAAATTGAATGATTTAAATGTAAATGGACAAAAAATTATAGAAAATTCTGAAAAATTATTATTTGATCTTGCTGAAAAGGGATCATTTAGTTCTTCTATACTCAAATTTGATGAAGCAATGAAACTAACAATCGAAATGGCTTCCAATGCTTATAAAAATGATGAAGGTATTGTTGGAGTACCAACTGGCTTGAGAGACCTAGATGATAGGCTTGGGGGACTTCATCAGTCCGATCTTGTAATTATTGCTGGAAGACCTTCAATGGGTAAAACCGCTCTAGCTACAAATATTGCGTTTAACGCTGCTCAAAAAATACAGGAGAGCGGGAAAAAATCATCTATAGCATTCTTTTCTTTAGAAATGTCGTCAGAACAATTATCAACAAGAATCCTAGCAGAACAATCTAGAATAAAATCAAATGATATAAGAAGAGGAAAAATCTCAGAAGAACAATTTGATAAATTTATTGAAACATCAAAAAATATTTCTGAACTACCTTTGTATATAGATGAAACTCCAGCAATTAGTATAGCTGCGATAAGTAATAGAGCCAGAAGAATTAAAAGATTATATGGGTTAGATATGGTTGTTGTAGATTATATTCAACTAATGAGGGGGTACTCAAATGTAAAAGAAGGAAGAGTTCAAGAAATCTCGGAAATAACTCAGGGCTTAAAGGCAATAGCAAAAGAATTATCTGTACCTGTTTTGGCCCTTTCGCAATTGTCTAGAGCAGTAGAGCAAAGAGATGATAAAAAACCTCAATTATCAGATTTAAGAGAATCGGGTTCAATAGAACAGGATGCTGATGTAGTTATGTTTGTATATAGAGAAGCATATTATTTAGAAAGAAAAGAGCCAAGACCAGCAACTGTAGAATATGCTGAATGGCAAGCAAAAATGAGTGAAGTATCAAATTTAGCTGAAATTATTATTGGAAAACAAAGACACGGCCCAACTGGAAATGTTATGCTAGAATTTGAGGCTATGTTCACTAAATTTAAAGATACTCAAACAACATAATTTAAATTATATAATAGTGTTGAATGTTCGCACATTTATATAAAAGCATTGTTCTTCAAAAACCCAGAGCAATTTTTTTTGTTTTAATTTTTGCTTTGCTTGGTTTTGGGTATTTTTCGAAAGATTTCAGACTAGATGCATCATCAGATACACTTCTGCTAGAGGGTGACCCAGATTTAAAATATTTAAGGGAAATAAATCAAAGATACGGTTCAAAGGAATTTTTAGTTTTAACTTTTACACCAAATGAAAAGTTAATTTCAGATAATTCAATTAATAATTTATTAAGTTTAAAATACAAAATTCAAAGTCTAGACTGGGTTCATAGCGTAGTTACTTTATTAGATATTCCTTTATTAAATAGCACTGATGAAACCTTGATTGATAGACTTAAAAATTTCAGTACCCTAAAGAGTGAGGGAATTGACAGGACTAAAGGTTTTAATGAAATACTAAATAGCCCAGTATTTAGAAATTTCGTAATAAGTGAAGATGGAAATACCACTGGTATTATTGTTTATATTAAAAAAGATAAAAAGATAAAAAATTTTAAAACAAAAAAAGAGTTAGAGGAATATAAAGATCTTATAAAAAAGAAAAACCATAATAATATTAATGAGATTAGAGAAATAATTAAATCTTATAACTCAGTTGGAAAAATATTTTTAGGTGGAATTCCTATGATTGCCGATGATATGATTTCTTTTATCAAAAGTGATATAATTGTTTTTGGAATTGGGGTTCTGTTATTTATTATTGCAACTTTGTGGTTTATTTTTAGAAAAATTATTTGGATAATAGTACCTTTAAGTAGTTGTTTCTTTTCAGTTTTAATTATGGTTGGTCTACTTGGTATTTTAGGATGGAAAGTTACTGTTATATCCTCAAACTTCATTGCCCTAATGCTTATATTAACAATGGCAATGAATATTCATATGAGCACCCGCTTTTTACAGTTAAAAAAAATGAATCCAAATTTAGAAAACTCTGAAATAATTTTAAAAACCACAAGCAAAATGTTTTGGCCTATAACATATACCGTTTTAACAACTATTTGTGCATTTCTATCTTTAATCTTTAGCGAAATAAAACCAATTATTGATTTTGGATGGATGATGACATTAGGATTAATTACATCATTGATAATTACTTTTACTTTATTACCTACACTTTTAAACTTTTTAACTTCTGAAAAAATTAATATAAAAGAACAGAACAACTCTAAAATTACTAAATTTTTCGGTGAAACCTCAATAAAAAATAATAAAACAGTTTTCTCAATTACTTTTATTGTAATTATACTAAGCATATTTGGGATAAGTCGTTTAGAGGTAGAAAATAGTTTTATAAATTATTTTAATAAAAATACTGAAATTTATAAAGGAATGAAATTAATTGATGAGAAATTAGGTGGAACAACTCCTCTCGAGGTAATTTTAAAATTTCCTCCAAAGGAGGAATGGAAATCAGAAAGTACTGATGATGAATTTGATGATTGGGAAGATGAAGAAGAAATTAACGATGAGAAATACTGGTTCACAAAGGATAAGATTGATAAAATAAAAACGGTTCATAATTATTTAGATCAATTGCCAGAAATTGGAAAGGTTTTATCTTTTTCATCAATTATAGAGGTAGCTACTAGTTTAAATAATAATAAAGAACTTGGAACATTGGAAATGGGTGTACTTTATACGAAAATTCCAGACTCAATTAAAAGAGAAATAGTAGATCCTTATATTTCAATAAAAAATAATGAAGCTAGAATAAGTTTA
>MDTB01206284.1_pt1 | contig 13207 bp, 15 predicted proteins | sample 811161 | NCBI WGS metagenome assembly MDTB01 (sample SAMN05326650, study PRJNA326480) | marine metagenome | isolation source: seawater | place: Mediterranean Sea | collected 2009 | reverse complement strand
TTGGCAGAACAACAGGCATAAAATGACCACAAGCGTACTAACATATTATCAACTTGACGCACCGCCAGAACAGCGAAAGTATTGGCGTAAGACAAAGCCAGGTACTGTTGTTGCTACACATTCAGATTCACCATGGCCTGGAGATAAGAAGTATTGGCGTATAGCAAAAAAGACCAGTGACATCAGAGAACAGTTCAAAGAACCAAAAATATATCCTGAGAAGTATTGGGAATGGATTAGAGATCAAAAACAACTACCACAAGGACATCTATTAGAAATAGGCAGTCATATAGGTAGAACAACAGGCTTGTTGGCACGACGTTGGCCACAAATAACAGTGACAGGCATAAATTTAGAAAACATCTCTATCAGTCAAGGTCAAGCAGAAAACTTTTCACGAAGGCAAGACAGTGACATAACTTGGCACTATTCAAATGATCTACTGCCTTTACAAGGCCAGTTTGATCTTGTTAAAATAGAATATCCTATAGAAGATGTAGATTTTAACCACCTATCAACCATATGTAAGGTGGGAGCAACAGTATTTTTCTGTGCTACACAAGGCGAGTTTGATCGTATTGAACAGCACATGAAGAAATATCCACAGTACACGAAAGTGGATAATGTAAGGCACGGTGGTCAAGGTAATAACAGATTATCAATGGCCTTATATAGTATAAATAACAATGGAGATCATTATAATGACACAAACTAACGTGGAAGAGGCTAAAGTTGATACAACAGTACAACCTACAGATGCCGCTACTGAAGTAGAAAATCTGGAAACACAAGAAAAGCAGGAAGACACTACTATGACTCAAGAACAGTTTGAGAATATACTTGAACAGCGTTTGGCACGTCAGCGTAGAGCACTTCTCAAGAAATATGAGGGAGTTGATGTTGAAAAATACAACAACCTCGTTGAAGCAGAAGAAAGCCGTAAAAAGGAGGAACTCTTATCAAGACAACAGTTTGATGAAGTGTTAAAAACTACAGTTGAGAAGAAAGACAGTACTATTTCAAAACTACAGTCAGAACTTCACAACATCAAAGTAGAAGGAGCACTACTTCAATCAGCGTCTAATAGAAGAGCAATTAAACCAGACCAAATGGTTAAACTACTACGTGATCAAGTAAGACTATCTGATGATGGTGCTGTTGAAGTCGTAGATGCTGGTACCAAGGCTGTACGTTATACAGACCAAGGTGAGCATATGACCATTGACAATCTGGTAGAGGAATTTTTAAGTACAAATCCTCACTACATGACAGCCAACTCCGCTGGGAGCGGTTCTGAAAGCAGAGGTCAACCTAACGGAAACGGTAAGATTGACATCACTAAACTTAACATGAGAAATCCAGAAGATAAGGCACTGTATGCTGAGTATCGTAAGGCACAAGGCATTGCTTAATCATATGGATTATTGCTATACTATAAGGAGACAATAAGATGGCAAATTCAACTACTACATCTTTAGCAAGTTTAATCTCTCCAATCGTACAAGAAGCATTATTCGTCGCTTCAGAACGTTCTATCATGAGAGGACTTGTTAAATCATTTGACGTAGCCAACAACACAGGTAAAGTGGCACAGGTGCCAATTTATCCAGTTGCTACAGCACAGGACCTAACAGAAGGTACTGATATGGCAGGAACTGCCGCTGATCAAACGATCACAACTACAACTAAAAACATCACATTAAGTGAAGTAGGTATCATGACTGTATTAACAGATATGATCAGAGATACTTCAGAGCAAAATGTGATCTCACACTTGGGAAAAATATTTGGCGAAGCCATAGCAAAAAAGCAAGATACAGATCTTGTTAATCTTTTCTCAGGTTTTTCAACAGAAACAGGTACAGGCGCTGGTGCAGATTTAACTGTAGCAAGTCTATTTAAATCATTTGCTGAATTACAAGAAGATAACGCTCCAGGACCATACTACGGTGTGTTCCATCCAAAAGCGATCTTCGCAGTGAAATCAGCATTGACTAACACTTTTGCTGGAAGCACTAACAACGCTCCACCTGAAACAGCAAACGCGGCTATGAGAAATGGCTTCGTAGGTACTATCGCTGGTATCCAGATTTTTGAATCTTCAAACATCTCAATTGATACTGACGGTGATGCCGTTGGTGCTGTGTTCTCTCCAGAAGCATTAGGTATTGCTGTACAATCAGATATGTCTATGGAAATGCAGAGAAATGCATCACTACGTGCTGAAGAAGTTGTAATGACTTCTCGCTACGGTGTTTCTGAGTTGATTGACCAATATGGTTGTAAATTAACTTCAGACGCTACTATCTAATTTTAGATAGTTTGCTCATGCTCAGAGTAGGCCGCAAGGCCTACTCTATACACAAGGAGATAGAACACTATGGCGATGCTAACAATTGAAAATGTACAGGAGTACGACAGCCAGATTTTAGAATATGGCATACAGGACTTTGACACATTAATTACAAAAACAACAAGCGATATTCATCGTAAATTAGAAATAGAATGGTGGCAAGTACGCCAACATCGTCATTATGATGTGACAGTACGTGGTGGATATTCAGAAGATATGGACACTACTAAATTAGATGAAAGTCAATGGACACGTTCAGCAGTGTTTCATTGTATGGCCTATTATATACTGCCACAACTAACTACATTTACACCAGAAGGTGATAGATTCAGAGAAATGATACAGTATTATAAAGATCGTTTCACAGAAGAATTTGAATTAGAATTAAGAAGAGGTGTTAAGTATGATGACAACAATGATTCAGTATACCAAACATCTGAAAAACAATCAGTTAACCACGGTAGATTGGTACGTTAATGAGTTCAACAAGCCAAAGCACAAGAGAAAAGATTGCTATTGATATTGTATCTGTACTAAAACAGATTGACAATCCAAAGCCAATATTGGTCACAAGAGAACCAATAAAACCAGCAGATGTAAGTCAAGCACAGATGCCAGCACTGTTGATAAGAACACTTGGTGAAACAAGATCAGACGAAGCAATGGGATCAACTCTCACAAGACTGGCTACTATACAATATGAAATCAGAGGCTACACAAGAGTACCTCAGGTTGACACACAAGTAAATGAAATGGTTGAAGCCATTGAAACAAAATTAGATGCTGATAGAACACGTGGTGGAGATGCGTTAAATACTACTGTTGATTCAGTAGAAGCAAACACTGATGTCACACTGCCATATGGAGAATTTGTTATGATAGTTAATGTACTGTACAAATTCAACAGAGGAGTATTATAATGTTCGTAAATGACAGCGAAAAACTCAAGTACTACCATTGTAAAAAAGCAAACAAATGGAGATACACAAAGAATTCACGCCAAGCAGAAACTTGGGAGCAACAAGGTTTTGTTATTATGTATAAGCCTGGCGAGGATGTAGAGAAACTGAACGTGACCACTAACCATATTGAAACTATGGAAGAATGGACACGTATGGTGGATGTACAAATGGACACAGAAACAATTAAAAACAGAGAAGCAAAGGCTTCTTTGAAACCAATAAGAAAGCGTAAAGCAAGGAGATAAGCAACATGGCAATTTTAAGCGGCCAGGATGGCGTAATGAAGATTGGAACTAACGCAGTGGCAGAACTACGTGGTTTTTCAATTGACACAACTACAGAAGCACTACAAACTACCACAATGGGAGACAGTGCACATACCTATATTTCAGGATTAGAACAGTTTTCAGGTTCAGCAGATGTATTCTATGATACAGCACATCACAGCACAATCACATCTTTAACAGGTGGATCATCAGCAGGACCAGTTACACTGACTTTCTTCCCAGCAGGCGAAGGAACAAGTACAAATCCTAAACTAACAGGTTCAGCAATAATCACAGGTTATAGTTTGACAAGTTCTTTTGATGGAGTTATTGAAGCAAGTATCACATTCCAAGGTACAGGTGATTTAACATACACAGATATTAACGGTTAATCTATATAGGAGATAACACAGAATGACAAATGAAACAGCAACAGCGATTGAAGCCGCTACAAGACACTTTAGAAGTAAAGTAGATCAAACAAGTCTAAAGAAAGTTAAAGTGCCAGAGTGGGGGATAGATGTTTACTACAAAACAGCCATTAGTTGGAAACAACAAGCAGAAATAATGGACAAGTTAGCAGAAAAGAAAACATCTGAAGCGTTGATTGAAACAGTTGTACTACGTTGTTTGAACGAAGATGGTTCAAGAATGTTCAGTACCGCTGATAGGACTACACTGATTAACGAAGTTGATCCAATGGTACTTGTTGAATTGGTTACAAAGATCAACAACGACAGTGGTGAAAGCGTAAAAGACGTCAAAAAAAAGTCCTAAAGGATCGTGAGATCCAATTACTACTGGCTGTGGGAGAACACCTACACAAAAGCGTAGAAGAAGTAATGGATCTTTCTGTTTATGAACTCCAATTATGGAGTGCCTGGTTTGAAATCAAACGTGATGAAGTCAGGAAACAACGGTCCAAGAATCAAAGGAGACCTATATAGATGCCTGATACGCCAGAAGAAGTGATTAGAGAAGTTAGAGGTAAAGTTGAACGTGACTTTATTGATAAACTGAAAAGGATGCGAAGTGAAATCGTAGCCAACACACCAGTACGATCTGGCTTTCTTAAAAGTTCTTGGGAAAAAGTTGATTTCAAAAGACACAACTTTGGTAGAAGCAGAGACTTTCAAACAAAAAAAGAATATCTACTTCATGGCAATGATGCAGGCTATGGACAGTACGTCCCTCGTATGACTAAAGCAATTAATAACGCTATAAAGCGACACTTTGGAAAATAATAAATATTTGGAGACCATAAATGACAGACTATAACATTAATATTAAAGCCAAAGACCTAACAGGTAAAGCCTTTGGCGGTGTCAATTCAGGTCTTGACAGTATAAAATCAAAAGGTTTAGGACTTAAAACAGTATTTGGTATCGCAGGAAGCGCCATTGCGGCGTTTGGTGCTGTTAAAGGTATTCAAAATCAAATTGACGCTATGGATGATTTGGCCAAGAGTGCCAGAATTGCTGGAGCGGCCACAAGTGAAGAAGCATTCAAAGGTTTTCAAGTATTACAAAAAGCAATGGGAGAAGCAGGTATTGATGCCGCTACTTTTGAACGTGCTATACTACAAACTACTACAAGATTAAAAGCAGGTACAGAAGGACAAAAATCCTATGCCGCCATTACAGACAAACTTGGACAAAGTTTATTTGATGCCAATGGCGAATTCAAAACAGGTGACGAATTACTAACAACAATGATCAATGCCTTGAATGAAGGCACAATTACTACAGAAGAATTTGCTAAAGTTGTTGGTGGTAGAGCAGGTCCTCTTATTCAACAACAGTTCGCCGCTCTCAACACAGACGCTGAAACACTAAACGCTACACTGTCAGATGTAGAAGCCAATTCAAATATTGTATCATTAGATGCCGCCAACAACGCTGAAGTATTCAATGACACAATAGGTAGGTTAAAAGATTCATTTGGTCAATTGATGACTGATGCTCTTACACCGTTGATGCCAGTACTTGTTCAATTATCTCAGGATCTCCTTGCTAATATGCCAGCGATAGTTGAAAAAGTACAAGGTGCTTTTGAAACACTACAGCCAGTATTCAGTCTAATTGGTACTGTGCTAACAGAAGTGGTGTTCCCAGTATTAGAAAAAGTATTTGGTGTGTTAGGTTCAATTGCTGATGCTATAACACCTTTGGTAGAAGCATCAATACCTATGTTGAAAGAAGGTTTTGAAACACTTGAAGCAATAGTACAAACTATTATTGAAGCATTTCAAACTGCCGTTGGTGCTATAACAGATGTTGTAAACACAGCAGTAGAAATGAAAGACAAAGTCACAGGTGCTTTCTCAGATATGAAAAACAAGGCAGTTGATTCAGCCAAAGGTTTATGGGAAGGTGTCACAGGATGGTTTTCAAAAACAGAAGAGGATGTTGTAGGTGGATCCATTGTACCTGATATGGTAAATGGTGTGCTTTCAGAATTTACACGTATGGAGCAAGGCACTACAGCAAGTATGCAGACTATAAGTGATGCTACAATAGAAACATCACGTACAATAGAAAATGATTTTGGCAGTTCATTAGAACGTGCCTTTTCAGATGGTAAATTAACACTGTCTGATTTTTCAAGTTTTTTCGCCAACACCATGAGCAAGATGATAGGCGACGCTTTAAGAGGCAGAGGAGGCATATTAGGTGCTTTGGGATCTGTCTTTGGAGGCGGAGGAGGCGGTGGCGGTATGCTTGGCAGTCTGTTAGGAGCAGGATTGAACTTCTTGTTCCCAGGCGCTGGCGGTATCGTTGGCAGTCTATTTGGAGGCTTCTTTGCTAATGGTGGTAGAATAAAAAGTGGTCAATTTGGAATAACAGGCGAGGCGGGACCTGAACTTATATCAGGACCAGCAACGGTGACACCATTTGATCAGTTAAGCATGGGAGGCGGTCAGCCAGTGACTGTGAACTTCAATATTGAAACAGTTGACAGTACTGGCTTTGATGAATTATTGATGTCAAGAAGAGCAACAATTACAGGTATGGTACGCTCAGCAGTATCATCAGGGAGAGTATAATGGCAGGGACATTACCTACTACACCTAATATGGCGTCAGCACAATGGCGAAGTCAATGGCCAGGACTACAAACACAAACAGATATTGGAGCAACACAGAGAGTAAATTATTTAGGACACTACTTTGAAGTAGACGTTGAATATCCTTTAATGAAAAGAAAAACAGCCAAACCACTACTTGGTTTCTTACAAGGACAGCAAGGTGCTTTTGATAACTTTGCCGCTGGTATAACAGGATACACAAACGTGGATGGTGCTGTATATGAAAGACATTTGGCAGTAGGACCATCAGGTACAAATGCCATTGTCACAGACATATCAGTGGCCAGTACTAATCAAGTTGGTGCTTCAAGTATAAACTATACTTCAAACTTTACATCAGCACACTACAATAATTCAACACACGGTGACTTCTTTATAGTTGGTGATATCATAAAGTTCTCAAATCACAATAAATTGTATATGATTTCAGAACAGACAAATCCAAATTCAAGTGGCGCTGGATCTATAAAAGTACTACCAACACTAACAACACAAATTACCAGTTCAACAGACATATACTACTACAACGTATTAGGCAATTGGTTTTTGAAAAACACAGACATTATGTGGGGAGCAGGATTAAGTGATACTGTTGAATTAGCATTTACGTTGAGAGAAGATGTATAATGCCAGCCTTCAGCACAGCACAAACAAACTTGTTAGCAACAGGAAAGTTCTATGCTGTTGATCTTATTGAAATAGACTTCCCTTCACAGTATTCAAATTCAAGTTTATTAGGTACACTGATGCCAAGCACAACACTGTACCTAAACAATTCATATGGTGATATAACACTAACAACAGACACAGGCACAAACACATTTATTGGTGGTAAGAATGGTATGATGACCACACCAAGCATTGTACAAAACGTAGATAAGTCACGTATGACAATTGACATACAGTTGTCAGCACTAAACTTGTTCTATGTTGCTACTGTACAAGAGTCAAGTTATATAAATGCCTCAGTTAGAATCTATAAGCAGTTATACAATGGTGAAGATATCTTAACAACAGGTGGATTGGTTGCTGTGGGATCTCCAGTCAAACTGTTTCAAGGTTTCATAAAAGGTGCTTCTTATAATGTTGGTGGAGATAACCTTTGTACTTTTTTCTGTCATCATTGGTTATATGACAACAAGGTAAAAAACACACTACAAACCAATCACGAATCATATAAACAATGGACAGCAAGAACTGGTATAAATCACGATCCAAATAAAGAGCCATTTCAAAATCAAGGCGCTGAAGACTTTGATGTCAAGTGGGGAGTCAAATAATGAAAGCAATAGGTATTCAAAATTTACCAAACAAATTAGAACAGTGGATCAAAGACTTTGACGACTGTGGATGTGGCGGTGCTTATGGTCACTATGACTTTCAAACGGTGTTTAACGACCTTAAAAACGAAGTTGTTGGTGGTTCTTTAACACTTGTTGACTGTGACTGTGGTGTGCTGATGTTAGAACATCACGCTATACCATATCATACAGAAGAATGTATATCAGCCATAAATCCACGTGGTGATTGTTGTTGGGAAAGTGCCAGAACATTAGCAAGAGTGAGAGATATTGATCGTGTGGCAACACAAACATACACACAGTCAGGTTATAACACTGTGATAAAAAGGACTAATGAAAACTAATGGGATTCTTTAAAAGTATAAGCAGAGGTTTCAGCAAGATTGGTAAAACATTTACTGGTGCTGTTAAAAGTGTTGGTAAAGCAGTTAGCAAAGGTATTAATTCAGTACTGAAAGCAGGTGAAGACCTAATCAAAGGCACAGTTAATTTTGTAGGCGAACTGTTTGGTGCTAACACAAAACCAGATCAAGGATCATATGACACACCAGCAATGGTTGGACAAACACTGAACTTCACTGGTGGTGAAGCAAACACTATACCATTGATATATTCAGGCGTTCTTGCTAAATGTGGATCCGTAAAAACATTTATGGATTCAGATGGTGATACAAACAAGTTTCTATATCAGACACAAGTACTGTGTCACGGCGCAGTTGAGGTGTTAAATGTTATTGATAACCAAAAACCAGATGTACAAACAATACCTTTCTTTGATGTAAGTGGTATCAGTGACGGTGGCGCTCTTACATTTAACCGTACGTCAGACAAAACGAGAAAAACCTATCACATAAACAACAGTAGAAACTTTGGCGAGATTGCGGCATTTGATGGATCATTTGAACAAGGCACAGTGAAGCCAAGTTGGAATAAAGACAAGGCTGAATATGCACGTTTGGTACACATACGTTCAAGGTTAGAATGGCCAAGTGATATTAATCCACAAACAACAGAAGCACCATTTACTGGTGTGCCTGACTTTCAATTCAAAGTTGTTAGACCACCTTCGTTTACACTTGGTGTGAATAACAAAACTGGTATTCAAGTACTGTATGATTATTTACGAAATCCCTACTATGGTTTAGGCCTTTCAGCAGATTCAATTGATGCTACAAGTTGGGAAGAGTTTGAAACACACTTTTTAGATTGGGGAGCAAACCATACTATCACAAGTCTTCATACGCTGACTTATAAAACAGTTAGATTAGACACCAGCAAGCCAGTTATTGAAAACATACAAGCACTACTGTTTGCTTTAGGTGCCACAATGATTTGGAAAAACAACAAGTTCTATTTGAAGTTCAATCCAAATGTTATGAACCAAGCAATTACAAGTTCATATAGATCAACTAATCCAAATATGGGATACCAAGAACACACCATCGCTGAACGAGATATTATTGGTGGCGTGAATTGGGAATCACCAGCAGAAGATCAAAAGTTTAAGAAGGTTATTCTTGAAACATATGACAACGAAGATATTGCTACACTTGAAGCAGATATAACAGAACCAAATTTTTCTAAAACCAGTCTGTTTGGTCAAATCACAAGACTGTTAAACAGTATGATAGGACTAAAACAAGACAACCAAGCAACCAAAGAAGAAAAGATCACAGTTGTTGGACTACTAAACAGAAGATTGGCTAAAACTATATTAGGTGAAAGCCAAACAGGAGCAACTATACAAATAGCCACAACGGCCAAACACGCTAACATTGAACCATATGATATTATTGATGTAACATATCCAAAAGCCAATATATCAAATGCCAAATTTGTTGTACTTGAATGTGAATACACACCAGCAGAACAACTTCTCATAACAGCACAGCGTTATTTGTATGACGACGATGCCGCTGGTACAACAACCAGTGACATATTTTTAAACACCACTTTAGATGAAATAGAAAGACAAACTGGAAGTAAAACCAAAGCATTGGTAAGTGTGCCAGTTGGCTTTGGTTTAGAAAACAACACACAAGTTGATAGATTTATAACACAAAACAGAGCACCAACACAAGTAGATGCTATAAACGTAGAAACCAAAACACAATACTTTAGAAGTGCCTTTGATGATAGAGGCAGACGTATCACTATAAACAGAGCCAGAATAGATTGGACAATAACAGGTGATCCAAACAACACACGTTATTCAGTTGAACTTAAGAAAGAAGGAGAACTTTCATTTGACAAACTGTTTGACACAGATGAAAAGTTTGCTTTTGTTGAAAATTTGGATGACTTGGCAATATACTATGTAAGAATTACACCTAAAAACGATATAGGTTTTGGTAGAGGTAAAACAGTTAAATTTACAAGTTTAAAAGGCACAAGCGACGCTATTGTATCAGCAAATAAAGAGTTCCCAGTCACAGATGAAAATGGTGAAACTGGAGGCACTGGTGTTGTACTACAAGCAGGATCATCTCCTATATTTGATGACCACATAAAAGCGTTTAACATATTTGATGATGCTACAGGTGGTGCTTATGTGGCAAAAAGCAACGTGCCATTGGCAAACACATATGATGATGATCTGTACAAAGAGGCCATGTTAGACAGCAGAACAGCGGCACATTTGACAGCGTGGGATCACTACAACTACACGTATGATTCAGCAACCAACACACCTGACAGAGGACCTTTGATACCAGTATCAGGAGAAACATCAGCACAATGGGATGCCAGAGTAGGTACTTGGGGAGGTACTGATCACGTGCTGTATCAAAACTCATTGACAACTTCACAGCGTATAGACAAAAACATTTACCAACAACTTATTGATGATTCAAGACAAGACTATGATACACTGGCTTGGCAAAGTCATTCAATCACTACATTGGCAGGATCAAGCGTTGAAGGTGGTTTTCAATTCCATGCTGGTAAAGAAGACTTTGGCACAACAGGACAAGACTTTTGGTGGGAAGGCATTGTTGAACAATCACCAGATGAAGAAACAGCAGACTTTTCATATGCTACAAACTATGGTTATAGACCAGTAGAACAAGCAAGTTTCTGGTGTTATATGCACGTAAGTGATCAAGATCCTACTACTCGTGTTGCTGACTTTACTTGGAGAAATGACAACCAAGATCAATTGAACACAGTAGGATACACAGGTGGTATTGCTGATGAAACAGAATTTTTTGATACAGGCAGTGGTGGTGTTAGTTTAGGACTAATACAAGGTAAAGGTGTATCAACATCACCATTTAGAAGCAACACATATCCTACAACATCAGAAGTCATACACGTTGCTAAACCAACACAAACAGGACGCTATATTAGACCTATATTCTATTGGCATTGGGGAGATACAAATTCAGCAAGTGTGTTTGGTATCAGAAATTATAAATTCAAAGTATCAACAGAATTATATACACATACGTTTAGAAACATTGATACAAGTACACTGTCAGGAAACACCAGTGAAAGAACATTCACATTCACAAGACCACGTTTTGGACGTATCAAAGATGTGATAATCACAACTAACTCAGCAAGTTCAACTAATGTTATTGGCGTGCTGACAGAGGATCCAGTAGACAATGTACAACAAATTAAATTCAAGTGTGTTGAAACACAAAATAACAACAACGTGAATGCCAAAGTAAATATACAAATAATAGGTTATCCTGAAGTTAAACACGTTAGCACAACGACACCAACAGGTGACACACGTTATATTGAGTATAAAAATAACTTTGAAGGAAACTTATAAGGAGGTAAAAGATGGCTTTTCCAACGAATGACATCACAACTACACAGTTAGACGCCGCAAGTGGATCAATTGCTGGCAGTCGTGTTGAATTGAGAACTGGTTTGCTGAGATTAAGTGAATTGATTGATTCAAGAGACACAACAAATGGTTTAGCACCGTTAGATTCAAATGGTCAAGTACCAGCGGCAAATATGCCAACAACACTAACAAGTGGCGGAAGCAACGCTATCATATTTCAACCAGCAACTGGTTATGTGTTAGTACAAAACAATTTGGCTCTGACAGCAAGAACAGTGGCACAGTTAGAAGCAGACTCATCACCAGCAGGAACTATTGCTTATTGTTCAAATGGTGACGGTGGTTCTGCTTGTTTGGCAGTGGCACAAGGAGCACAAGATACAGCAGGTGATTACCAATGGCAACGTATTGCTTTAGGTAATGTTATATCTACAAGTTAAGGAGCAACTATGCCAAGTCGTAAAGAAATAGAGCAACACTATCAACGTTATATGAGACGTGTGACAGAAAATATGCGTGATTTACGACGTCAAGGCAGAGATATATCAACACCAGTTACAAGACTTCAGGATGCATCACCTGAAAGGTTAAGAACAAGAGCACGTTTTGGACAACGTAAAGCAGTTGAAGTTCTTAATAGAAACCAACCGTTGAAGGATGCCAGAGGTTATCCTACACCAGCGGCGATGCAATTCAGACGGTGGAGTTATCCATTACCAAAAACCAAAATGGATGTTCGTAAGATTCTGTCTGGAGCAAGAAAATATTTACAAACAGGAGCAGGTCAAAATGGCTAAGAAAAATAAGAAGAAGCCTAAAGGCGGAAAAAGAGGTTAAGGTAATTTAACCTCCAATTTTGCTTTTAACTAAATATTCATATACAACACAGAGAAACATATGAACTACACGGTTATTCAAGGCAACAATATAGATGTTCTCAAACAATATGAGGACAACACAATTGACAGTATAGTCACAGATCCGCCGTACGGCATAGAGTTTTTAGGTAAAGACTGGGACTCAAATACAGGTGCTGTTGAAACTTGGCGAGAGTGTTTAAGAGTACTAAAACCAGGCGGATATCTGTTGGCATTTTCAGCGGCAAGAACATATCATCATTTAGCAACCAACATAGAATCAGTGGGATTTGATATCAGAGACCAATTGATGTGGTTGTATTCATCAGGATTCCCCAAAGCACAAGATGTAGGTAAAGCAATACAGCGAAGACAAGGTGTTGAAGAGACAATGAGTATTGAAGAATATGAAAAACTCACAGGTGTTACTAATCTACCAAAAGGCAATGATACATTTGGACACAACAATGACACAGATGGACAAAAACCTGCAGGATTAAGTGGTAAAATTACAATCCCCACATCACCAGAAGCCAAACAATGGAGTGGTTGGAAAACAGCACTTAAACCAGCACACGAACC
>MDTB01144957.1_pt1 | contig 13207 bp, 14 predicted proteins | sample 811161 | NCBI WGS metagenome assembly MDTB01 (sample SAMN05326650, study PRJNA326480) | marine metagenome | isolation source: seawater | place: Mediterranean Sea | collected 2009 | reverse complement strand
TTTTTAAAATGAAAGCAAAAACGATATAATTTATATGATATTTAAAACATACGTAAGATATATTTCTAAAGAATATTTTGAAACATTTTTAAAAATATCATTTATATTTTACGCGCTAATTTGCACGCTTAATATTTTTGAAGAGCTAAGTTTTTTTAAAAATATTGAAGTAAATTTTTTATATCCTATGTTGTTAACTTTTCTTAATTCTCCTTCAATACTTTATGATATATTTCCATTTATTTTTTTAATATCTACACAATTTTTCTTTATTCAAATTTTTGAAAAAAATGAATTAATAATATATAAAAATTTTGGCTTAGATAATTTTAAGATATTAAAGATTATAATTTCTGTATCTATAATTCTTTCTTTATTAGTAATATTCGTTTTCTATAATTTTTCAGCAAAGTTTAAACATTTATACTTGGATTTAAAAAATACTTATACATTAGACAATAAATATTTAGCAGTTATAACTGAAAACGGATTGTGGTTAAAAGATGAGATAGATGATTCTATTTTAATAGTAAACGCTGACAATATTCAAGGATATTTATTAAAAGAAGTTTCCATAACTGTTTTATCTAAAGAATTTGAATTACAAAAAAATATTGAAGCTGAAAAAGTAAATATCCAAAATAAAGTTTGGAAAGCTATCAATGCAAAAGTTCATTTAAATAATAATACAAATAAAGTTGATGAATTATTTATAAATACGCATTTTGATTTGGAAAAAATAAATAGTTTATTTTCAGATCTCTCATCTCTCACAATGTGGGAATTAGAAAAACTTAAGAACGATTATGCGTCTTTAGGTTATTCAACTCTAGAGGTAAGCGCCCATAGACAAAAAATTATCGCCTACCCAGCTTTTTTAATAATAATGACCCTATTTTCTGGAATAATAATGTTAAACATTAAAGCAAATAAATCTAAAATTTTTCATTTAATTATGGGAATAACTCTTTCAGTAATAATTTTTTACATAAAGTATTTTTTTAATCTTTTAGGCGAAAATGGTAAAATTCCTATTATGCTTTCAATTTGGTTTCCTTTAGTAATTTTACTGATATTTTGCAGTATTGGACTTATTCGAATAAATGAAAAATAGAATTAAAAAAATTATTTTTTTTGTAGCAATTATCACTGGGTTTTTAATTAAAGCCTCACATTCTCAAGACTTTGAATTTAATGCATCAAAGTTAGAAATTCTAGAAAATGGAAATTTATTAATTGGAGAAGGTGGTGTAAAAATAACTTCTGAAGATCAAATACTAGAGTCTCAAAAATTTAAATATGACAAAACTAATTTACACTTAGAGCTAATAGGTAAAGTAAAAGCTATTAATAATTTTAATCAAACTATTATTACTGGAGAAAAAATTGATTATTTTAAGAAAGATGAAAAATTTGTTTCTAGTGGTGCTGTAGAAATTAAAATATCAGATAAATATATTATAAATTCGAGTAATTTAACTTATTTTAAAAATAAGGAGCATTTTTTCTCAAAAGATAAAACGTTTTTTAAAGATAAAATAGGTAATAAATTTGAATTAGATAATTTTGATTATTTCAAATTCAAAAACGAAATAAGAGGAAAAAATATTAAATTTACAGATATTCAACAAAATAAATATTTAATTGACGATGCTATGGTTAACTTAAAAAAAAATGAAGTAGCTGGAAAAGATTTGGAAATCGATTTTCAAAACTCAACTTTTGGTAACAATGAAAATGAACCTAGACTCAAAGGAAATAAAATTTATTCCAATAAAAATATTACTACCGTTTCGAAAGGTATTTTTACAACATGCAAAAAAACAGATAAATGCCCTCCTTGGAAAATACAAGCCAAAGAGGTGAAACATGATAAAATTAAAAAAACAATAAGTTATAAAGATGCTTGGTTAAGTCTTTATGACAAGCCAGTGATTTATTTTCCAAAATTTTTTCATCCAGATCCAACAGTAAAGAGACAATCTGGTTTTTTAATACCAAAATTATCTGAAACTAATACTTTAGGTAGTGCTTTAGAAGTGCCTTACTTTAAAGTTATATCTGATAACAAAGATCTAACATTTAAACCAAGATTTTATGCTGATGGAAGTACGATTTTACAATCAGAATATCGCGAAGAGAGAAAAAACTCATCTCATATTTTAGACTTTAGCTTATTTAATAAATTAAATTTAAATGTCTTTGATAATAAAAATAGAAAAAATCATTTTTTTTCAAACTCTATAATAAAATATGAGCAAGAAAATTTTGAAAATTCTCAAGTTGAGATCAATATAGAAACAGCTTCGAATTCTACATACCTTAAAACCTATAAAATTAATTCGCCAATAATAAAAAATCAAACATTATTAAATTCATATGTTAATTTTGAACTTTCAAATGAAGAAACTTTTTTAAAAACCTCTATCGAATCTTATGAAGATTTAACTAAAGATAAGGAAGAAAAATATGAATTCATTTATCCAAATGTAGAATTCGTAAAAGACCTTGGAATTAATTCAAATTATTATGGATCATTAACATTTGATTTAAACGGTTATCATAAAGATTATAGCACTAACTCTTCTGAAAGTTTGCTTGTAAATAATTTAGAATATGAATCATTTGATTATGTTTTGAAAAATGGACTAAAAAATAAGTTTAATTTATTATTAAAAAACGTAAATTCAAATGGAGATAACTCAACATCATATAAGGAAAAAACTAGCAATAAAATTTTGGGATCATTAATATTCAATTCATCCTACCCTTTGAAGAATATAGGAACAAAATTTGATGCTATCCTAACCCCTATAGCATCACTAAGATACAGCCCTACTGAAACAAAAAATATGACTAATTCTGATAGAAGAATTGATATGAATAACATTTTTTCTGTTGATAGAGTTTCAAATAATGATGCAGTAGAAGGTGGGCAGTCTCTAACTATTGGTAGTGAATATAAATTAACAAAAAAAGATAACAATGACTTATTTTTGTTAAATTTTGCGACAGTTTTTAGAGATGAAATAAATCCAGATCTTCCTACAAAAAGTACAATAGGCCAAAAAACATCAGATATAGTAGGTAATGCAAAATTTATACCTAATAAAAATTTTAATATAGATTATAATTTCTCAGTAGATAATAATTTAGATACAACAAATTATGACTCAATTAAAACTAGTTTATCTGTAAATAATTTCATAACTAGTTTTGAATTTATGCAAGAACAAAACGTTATTGGAAACAAAAGTTATATACAAAATAATACTTCATATAGTTTCGATAAATCAAAATCATTAAGTTTCTCTACTAGAAAAAATAAAGAAACGAACTTAACTGAATTTTATAATTTAATTTATACATACAATAATGACTGCTTAACTGCTGCATTAGAATATAATAAAGAATATTATAATGATAACGATTTGAAACCTGAAGAACAAATTCTATTTACAATTACAATAATGCCTTTTGGAAAACTAAATAGTCCCAATCTAAGTAAATAAACTCAATTATGAATTTTTTTTTTAAGTTAAATATTTTATTTTTATTAGTTTTATTGTTAAGCAAAGGTAGTTTATTAGCAAAAGAAAAAGTTAAAATAATTTTAAAAATTAATGATGAAATAATAACTAATTTAGATATAAAAAATGAGTACAATTACTTAACAGCACTAAATAATGATTTAAAAAAAATTGATAAAAAGCAAGCTCTTATGTTAGCAAAAGAATCTATAATAAAAGAAATCATAAAAAAAAAAGAAATAGAAAAATATTATAATTTGGAAAAAGAAAACAAACATTTTAAGAACATTATTAAAAGTTTCTACATTCAATTAAATTTAAATAATGAAGAAGAGTTTAAAAATTATCTTAAAGAGTACAATTTAGATTACGAAGATATTAAGTATAAAATAAAGATAGAAGCTACCTGGAATCAATTAATATATGAAAAATATAATGAATTAGTAAAAATTGATTTAAATAAATTAAAAAAAATAATACTTGAACAGAAAGGAAATCAGAATTCCTATTTAATTTCTGAAATTGTATTTAAAATTGATGGAAATGAAAATTTTGAGGAGAAATATAAAATTATTAAAAAAAGTATTGACGAAAATGGTTTTAAAAACTCAGCTAATATTTATAGCTTATCTGATACTTCAAAATTAGGTGGAAAAATAGGATGGGTAAATGAAAATCAATTATCAAAAAAAGTTGTTGATGAAATTGAAAATTTAAAAATTGGCGAACATACTAAACCAATCTCCGCGGGTGGAGGATACTTGATACTACAAATCGATAATATAAAAAAAATAAAAAACAATAATTTAGATGTTGATGAAGAATTAAATAAATTAGTAAGTTATGAAAAAAATAAACAACTCAATCAGCTGTCTAACGTATTTTTTAATAAAATAAGAAATAATACGATTATTAATGAAATTTAGACCAATTATTTTAGTAGCTGGAGAACCGAAAAGTGTATTTTTAGAATTACTTTTTAAAATCTATAAATCTAATTTTTTTAAAACCTATAAGCGACCAATTGTATTAGTTGCCTCAAAACAATTAATTCTGAAGCAGATGAAAATTTTGAATTATAAAATAAAAATTACTGACATTTATGAAAAAGAAATAAATAGGAAACACTTAAATAACAAAAGTATAAACTTAATAAATATCGATTTTGAATATAATTACAAATTTAATTATAAAACAAAAAAATATATCACTAACTGTTTTAAAAAAGCTTTAAGTATAATGAGTAATAATTCATGTTTTGCATTAATAAATGGACCAATTTCAAAAATAAATTTTTTAGAAAAAAAATACCTGGGTATTACAGAATATCTCTCAAAAAAAACAAATTCTAAAAATAATGAAGTAATGCTAATCTATAACAAAAATTTTTCTGTCAGTCCTATAACTACGCACCAACCCTTAAACAAGGTAAGCAAAAGTATTCGTACTAACTTGATAGTAAAAAAAATTAAATTAATTAATAATTTTTATAAAAAATATTTTAACAAAAAAATAAGGATTGCAGTATGTGGATTGAATCCCCACTGTGAAACTGTCAACAAATTTAGTGAGGAAGATAAAATTATTACTCCTGCGATTAAAATTTTAAAGAAAAAAAAAATCAATTTAAAAGGACCCTTGCCTGCTGATACTTTGTTTTTACCTCAAAACATAAAAAAATTTGATGTCTTTGTTGGCATGTATCATGATCAAGTTTTAACACCTATAAAAGCATTGGTCGGTTTTAACGCAATTAATATAACTTTAGGGTTACCTTTTTTAAGGATTTCACCAGATCACGGTCCAAATTCTTCTATGTTTGGAAAAAATAAATCAAATCCAAGTAGTCTAATTCAATGCCTATTATTTTTAAAAAAGATTCGTGGAAATTAAATTAAAAAAAAGTTTAGGTCAAAATTTTTTAATAGATAAAAATATAATCAATAAAATAATAAATGTAGGAAATATAAAAAACAAAAATCATATTTTAGAAATTGGGCCTGGAACTGGAAATTTAACGGAATATATATTAAAAAAAAAACCAAAAAAAGTCTATGTAATAGAAAAAGATATAAATTTAGTAAATTTATTAAGTAATAAATTCAAAAACAAAATCGAAATAATAAATGCAGATATACTAGATATCTCAGAAAATTTAATTTCTGAAGAAGAATTAATTGTTTTTGGAAACTTACCATATAATATTTCTACACAAATATTATCAAAATGGGTCACTAATTCTTCAGAGAAATTATGGTATAAAAAATTTATTCTTATGTTTCAAAAAGAAGTTGCTGATCGTATTTTGGCTAAAACAAATACAAAAAAATATGGAAGACTATCAATACTTTCAAATTGGAATTTAAATGTTGAAAAAATTATGGATATAAGTCCTTCTTGTTTCTTTCCAAAACCTAAGATTTATAGCTCATTGCTAATATTTACACCTAAAAAAAAAATCTTTAAATTAAAGAATCCTAAAAATCTTGAATTTATTACCAGAATTTTTTTTAACCAAAGAAGAAAAAAAATTATGAAACCATTCAAAAAAATTTTTGGTGACTCAAAAATATATTTTAATAAACTAAATATTGACTCTAATTTAAGACCTCAAAATTTATCACCTGAAACATATTATCTGATCACTAAAGAATATGAGAATTTAAGACGATAATTTATTTACGTGTTCTTCTATTAAATTTATGTCGTAATCATTTTTTGAATTAGAAAAAAATGATTCAATGAATTTACATATATTGTTATAGCATTTTTGTAGATCATCATTTATAACCACATAATCATAATCTTTCCAATGAAGTATGTCTTTGCTAAATTGTTTCATTCGTTCTGAGACAATTAGTTTATCTTTCATATCTCTATTGGATAATCTGTCAAATAATACTTTCTTACTGGGTGGCAAAACAAAAAATGTTAATAATTTATAATCTAATTTTTTTTTTTTAATTTGTTCTGTGCCTTGCCAATCAATATCAAAAATTACGTTATTTCCTTTTTTAAGATTGTTTATGACAGTTGTTTTAGTAGTTCCATATAAATGATTAAAAACATTTGCATATTCTAAAAATTCATTTTTATTTATCAATTCTTTAAACTTTTCGTTATTCACAAAATAATAATCTTTACCATCTACCTCGTTAATTCTTGGTTTTCTTGTTGTATGAGATACAGAAATGGTAAAATTTTTATTTTCTGATATTAACTTTGCGAGTGTGGTTTTTCCGGCTCCAGATGGCGATGATAAAATTACCATTATCCCATCTTTATTTGATAACATTTAAAACAAACTAATTACTTTTTCCTTCAATAAATTTAATTGCATCTCCGACAGTTAAAATTTTTTCAGCTTCACTATCAGAAATTTCAGAGCCAAACTCTTCTTCAAAAGCCATTACTAATTCTACTGTATCTAAACTATCTGCTCCAAGATCATCTATAAAACTAGATTCTTCTGTTACTTTTGCTTCATCAATTCCCAAATGATCCGCTACAATTTTTTTTACCTTGCTTGAAATATCATCAGACATATTGTTCCCTTTTGTTATATTTCGTTAATAAATTATTACGCGACTTTGTCAAGCCATATACATGCCTCCATTAACATGTATTGTCTCCCCTGTAATGTATGAAGAGGAATCAGATGATAAAAATGCCACTGAATTTGCTACATCTTCACCAGATCCTAATCTAGACATTGGAATTCGTGATGTTAAAATTGCTTTTACACTCTCTAAAATACTATCTGTCATATTAGTTTTAATAAATCCAGGGGATACACAATTAAGAGTAATATTTTTTTTTGCGTATTCTATAGCTAAAGATTTTGTCATACCAATTATTCCAGCTTTTGAGGCTGCATAGTTTGCCTGCCCAACATTTCCAGTATGACCAACTATGGAAGTTATGTTTACGATTCTGCCATACTTATTTTTCAGCATTTTTTTTATTGCTGATCTGCATAATAAGAATGTTGACCCTAAATTAATATCTATTACTTTTTGCCATTCATCACTCTTCATCCTTAAAGATAAATTATCCATATTAATTCCAGCATTATTAATCAGAACATCTAAACCAACTAATTGCGATGAAACATTTTCGATAAATTCATCAATTTTTAAATGTTCTGAAATATCAAATTTTAATATGCTAATTGTTGGAAATTCTTTTTTTAAACTTTCTAATTTTTCTATTTTTGTACCTGAGGCCAAAACGCTTCCCTCTAAAGATACAAATTTTTTTACTAATTCTTTTCCAATTCCCCCAGTTGCACCTGTAATCAAAATTTTTTTATTTTTAAAATTAATCATTTATATCTAGTATCTTTATATCTTGTTCATTATTTATTGCACTAACTTTTATATTTTTATCAATCCTTTTAATTAATCCAGACAAAACTTTTCCTGGTCCAATTTCTATAAATTTGTCTACTCCATTATTTATCATGTAAATAACACTTTCTCTCCAACGTACTCTGCTCTCAATTTGTTTAACTAATAATTCTTTTAATATTTTTGAATTATTTATTTCTCTAGCAGTTACATTTGAAACTAATGTATTTTTAGGTTCATTAAATTTTAACTTTTCGATTTCATTAATCATAATATCTGTGGCCTTTTTCATTAATTTACAGTGAAATGGTGCGCTTACGGATAACTTTATATTCTTTATACTTTCAGATTTTAGGCTTAAAATAAATTTTTCTATTTCTTTATTATTTCCACTTACCACTAATTGTCCATTTGAGTTATCATTTGCAATGTAACATTCATGATTATTTTCGTAAATAATTTTTTCTATTTTTTGAATTTCAGAACCTAAAACTGCGACCATTCCTCCTTCTCCTTTTGGAACTGCGCTTTGCATTGCCCTACCTCTTATTTTTAATATTTTTAGAGTATCGGAAAAACTTAAAGTCTCGGCAGCTGCTAGTGCTGTATATTCGCCTAGTGAATGACCAGCAAAAAATTTTGCTTTATTTAAATCAATTTGAAACTCTAATTTTATAAGTTGAAATATCGAGTAACCAATCAAAAAGATTGCTGGTTGAGTATTTTCTGTTAAATCTAATTTTTCTTTTGGGCCATCTAAAATTAATTTTGTTATAGAATGACCCAAAACATCATCAGCTTCATTGAAAAGTTTTTTAACAATATTAAACTTTTCATAAAATTCTTTTCCCATGCCGACTATTTGTGAACCTTGGCCTGGAAATATTACTGAAAACATCTAAATATTCAAAATTTAATTATTCTTTTAACTGTTGTAATTAAAGAATTATAATAGTATATCCTCAATTTTTATAAAAATGCAAATATGAATTTATACGAACATACAATAGTTGTTAGACAAGACATAACTGCAAGCCAGATAAATCAAATGATTGAAAAATATTCGAAAATTGTTGAAAAATTTGAGGGTGATATTGTTCAAACTCAAAAGTGGGGCCTTTTAAACCTGTCTTATATGATTAAAAAGAATAAAAAAGGCAATTTTATACATTTTAAAATTAAAGGAAGTGGAAAAATTATTGAAGAATTAGAAAAGAATGAGAGTATAGATAAAAATCTTTTACGATATATGTCAATAAAAGTTAAAAAATTTGATCTCAAAACAAATTATTTTTCAAAATCTGAAGATGAAGAAAAAGGATCAAAAAAAGAATAAATATGCAAAAAAAGAAAAAAAATAATAATAAAAAAAATAAACAAAGTAATTTTGCTAAACTTAGCATATTTCAACCAAATAAATATAAATTTAAAAAATCCTGCCCTCTTTCTACAAAAGGAGCTCCAACAGTTGATTATAAAAATATTAAATTGCTAAAAAAATATGTTTCTGAGAATGGAAAAATACTACCTTCAAGAATAACTAATGTTTGTCAAAAAAAACAACGTGAGTTATCAGTATCAATAAAAAGAGCAAGAAATTTAGCGTTAATTTAAATGAAAGTAATTTTATTAGAAAATATAAGAAGTATTGGATCAATTGGTGATGTGATTGAGGTTAAAAGAGGTTTTGCAAGAAACTATCTAATTACAAATAAAAAAGCTCTTTACGCATCAAAAGAAAATATTAAACAAGTTGAAAAAACTAAGCTTGACTTGAGTAAAAAGGATCAAGAAAAAAAGAAACAGGCCAAACAAATTTATGAAAAAATAAATAAAAAGAAATATACAGTTAAAAAGCTAAGCACTGAAAACAAAGAACTATATGGTTCAGTTAAACCCACAGAAATCTCAAAAATAATCTTGGAGAACGATAAATTAGAAATTAAACCATCTATGATTCAACTGATAAAAGAAATTAAATCATTAGGAACTTTTAAAGTTAAAATAATTCTTCATTCAGAAGTTGAAGGCGAAATAGAAATTAAAGTGGTTGCTGCTGAAACAATTCAATAATTATACAATTTTTTCCCCAACAGATTTTAGTTATTTTATAATTAATCTTTTAATATAATATTTAAATATGAAAAATTTAAAAATTGTAAAAGATGATTTTAAAGAATTACCAAATAATATAGAAGCTGAACAAGCAATTTTAGGAACTGTATTAGTATCAAACGAAATATTTGATGAAATAAACACAATTATATCAACTAACAACTTCTATGATCCTATGCATCAAAAAATTTTTGCTGCATTAGAAAATTTAATATTTAAAGGATTGCTTGCAAATCCAATTACTTTAAAAAATTAATTCGAAAATGAAAAGGATGATTTAAATATTCCAGAATATTTAGTTAAAATTACTAAATTTTCTACTTCATCAAGACAAGCGATAGAATACTCTAAGATCGTTTATGACATGTTCGTTAGAAGAGAATTAATAAAAATTTCTGAAAATACAATCGACACTGCCAAATTAAATGATTTAAATGTAAATGGACAAAAAATTATAGAAAATTCAGAAAAATTATTATTTGATCTGGCTGAAAAAGGATCATTTAACTCTTCAATACTCAAATTTGATGAAGCAATGAAACTAACGATCGAGATGGCTTCCAATGCTTATAAAAATGATGAAGGTATCGTTGGAGTACCTACTGGCTTAAGAGATCTTGATGATAGGCTTGGGGGACTTCATCAGTCCGACCTTGTAATTATCGCTGGAAGACCTTCAATGGGTAAAACTGCTCTAGCTACAAATATTGCATTTAATGCCGCTCAAAAAATACAAAAAAGTGGAAAAAAATCATCTATAGCATTCTTTTCTTTGGAAATGTCTTCAGAACAATTATCAACAAGAATCCTTGCAGAACAATCTAGAATTAAATCAAATGATATAAGAAGAGGAAAAATCTCAGAAGAACAGTTTGATAAATTTATTGAAACCTCAAAAAATATTTCTGAACTTCCTTTGTATATAGATGAAACTCCAGCAATTAGCATAGCTGCGATAAGTAATAGAGCTAGAAGAATAAAAAGATTATATGGATTAGATATGATTGTTGTTGATTATATTCAACTGATGAGGGGTTACTCAAATATAAAAGAAGGAAGGGTTCAAGAAATTTCAGAAATAACTCAAGGCCTAAAAGCAATAGCAAAAGAATTGTCTGTACCTGTTTTAGCCCTTTCTCAATTATCTAGAGCAGTAGAACAAAGAGATGATAAAAAACCTCAATTATCAGATTTAAGAGAATCAGGTTCAATAGAACAGGATGCTGATGTAGTGATGTTTGTATATAGAGAAGCATATTATTTAGAAAGAAAAGAGCCTAGGCCTGCAACTGTAGAATATGCAGAATGGCAAGCAAAAATGGGCGAAGTATCAAATTTAGCTGAAATTATTATCGGAAAACAAAGACACGGCCCAACCGGAAAAGTTATGCTAGAATTTGAGGATATGTTTACCAAATTTAAAGATACTCAAACTACATAATTTAAATTATATAATAGTGTTGAATGTTTGCACATTTATATAAAAGCATTGTTCTTCAAAAACCAAAAGGTATCTTAATAATATTAATTTTAGCTTTAGTAGGTTTCGGATATTTTTCAAAAGATTTTAGACTAGATGCATCATCAGATACACTGCTGTTAGAGGGTGATCCGGATTTAAAATATTTAAAAGAAATAAATCAAAGATACGGATCAAAAGAATTTTTAGTTCTAACCTTTACACCAAATGAAAAGTTAATTTCTGATAATTCGATTAATAATTTATTAAGCTTAAAATATAAAATTCAAAGTCTAGACTGGGTTCATAGTGTAGTTACTTTATTAGATATTCCTTTGTTGAATAGCACTGACGAAACTTTGGTTGATAGACTTAAGAATTTCAGCACACTAAAAAGTGAGGGAATTGACAGAAATAAAGGCTTTAATGAAATATTAAATAGCCCAGTATTTAGAAATTTTGTAATAAGCGAAGATGGAAATACCACGGGTATAATTGTTTATATTAAAAAAGATAAAAACATAAAAAATTTTAAAACAAAAAAAGAGTTAGAGAAATACAAAGATCTTATAAAAAAGAAAAACCATAATAATATTAATGAGATTAGAGAAATAATTAAGTCTTATAACTCAGTTGGAAAAATATTTTTAGGCGGTATCCCTATGATTGCCGATGATATGATTTCTTTTATTAAAAGTGATATAATAGTTTTTGGAATTGGAGTTCTGTTATTTATTATTGCAACTTTGTGGTTAATTTTTAGAAAAATTATTTGGATAATAGTACCTTTAAGTAGTTGTTTTTTTTCAGTTTTAATTATGGTTGGTCTACTAGGTATTTTAGGATGGAAAGTTACTGTTATATCCTCAAACTTTATTGCCTTAATGCTTATATTAACAATGGCGATGAATATTCATATGAGCACTCGTTTTTTACAATTAAAAAAAGCTAATCCAAATTCCCAAAACTCTGAAATAATTTTAAAAACCACAAGTAAAATGTTTTGGCCTATAACATATACAGTTCTAACAACAATTTGCGCATTTCTATCTTTAATTTTTAGTGAAATAAAACCAATTATTGATTTTGGATGGATGATGACACTAGGATTAATTACATCATTAATAATTACTTTTACCTTATTGCCTACGCTTTTAAATTTTTTAACTTCAGAAAAAATTAATATAAACGAGCAAAACAATTCAAAAATTACTAAATTTTTCGGTGAAACTTCAATAAAAAATAACAAAATAGTTTTCTCAGTTACTTTTATAGTAATTATACTAAGTATATTTGGAATAAGCCGTTTAGAAGTGGAAAACAGTTTTATAAATTATTTTAATAAAAATACTGAAATTTATAAAGGAATGAAATTAATTGATGAGAAGTTAGGTGGGACAACTCCTCTAGAGGTTATTTTAAAATTTCCTCCAAAAGAGGAACAACAATCAGAAAGTGCTGATGATGAATTTGATGATTGGGAAGATGAAGAAGACATTAATGATGAGAAATACTGGTTTACAAAAGATAAGATTGATAAAATAAAAATGGTTCATAATTATTTAGATCAATTGCCAGAAATTGGAAAAGTTTTATCTTTTTCATCAATTATACAGGTAGCTACTAGCTTAAATAATAATAAAGAACTTGGAACATTAGAAATGGGTGTCCTTTATACGAAAATTCCAGACTCAATTAAAAGAGAAATAGTAGATCCTTATATTTCAATAAAAAATAATGAAGCTAGAATAAGT
>MDTB01058395.1_pt1 | contig 13208 bp, 6 predicted proteins | sample 811161 | NCBI WGS metagenome assembly MDTB01 (sample SAMN05326650, study PRJNA326480) | marine metagenome | isolation source: seawater | place: Mediterranean Sea | collected 2009 | reverse complement strand
ATTATCCCGAATTTGAAGGGATTGACGGCTATGTCTGCCTGCTGATCGAGGCCTGTTTTTAATGCCGCTCTCACAAATGATCGTTGAGCGATTTTTTTTTCAGAAACGCTCGACGAATTTTTACTGCGATAACTTGATACTACGTCCCACCATACGTCCTCGAAACTAGCAAATTCGTCATGCGGCGACAGCAAGGGGTGAGTCTCGCTATCACCTTTGATCTGCGTTACCTCAACGACTGGCTCTATAGAAGAGCGGGTCAAAGCATAGCCCTTCGTTAGAGGTAAACCGTCGAAGGTTTCTGACGCAAACATCTTTCCGCCACTCAGGTTGCTATTGTGGGGGATGGAAATTACACCGCTCCCAGTAGTTTCAATGTACCACTCGAGGAATGACCAAAGGTCCTCAGGGTTGTTACTGTCATTTGATGAAAAAGGAATAATTTTCTTGGTATGCTCCGGTCCACCGGCAAATAGAACGTTCCGATGCAGGCCGCCGCTGCTGTATTCGTAGCCGGAAAATGTAGTAAAATTCCCCGGATCATTATGTTTTTCAGCCATATCGACTACACTGTGCCAAACATGTTGTTTGAACTCTTTATCGATTATGAACCCTGATGCCTTCATTGCCTTCCCGTCGCTAAGGGCTTCTGCTCCAGCCCTAAAATCTTGCTCCGTCTCGGAAGCGAGTACTTCATCTGCAGGGGGAAGATTTTTTAGCTTCTTAAAAACAGTTCTTCCTGATTCGGTTTTTAGTAAGCTGGGGTCTCCAGCCGCTATACGGGGAAAGACTCCCATATTTTCCGCGTGGTCAGACACCATCAAAAAATCAAGGGGTGTTGCTAATTGGGCAACGAGCCCATTACTTATAACTTGCTCTCCCTTGGCAAATCGATAAGCCTCGTCCGGCGTGGTTCTTGAACCTAAGGGATATGCATCTGCAGAGAGGTGGGTATGCACATGGGTGTCTCCCCACAGTAACCTACTTGGGTAAGTTGGTTTTACTCCAGAAGAGGGTACCTCTGCGTTTACTTGCGCAAAGAGGCAGATCACTACGCTAATCGCTATTATTCTGATAGTAGACTTCTTTTGGCTTTATTGGTCACGTTTAGCTTTCATTTTGATGGTATAGGCTCCGATTAAATGGAAGCTGATATCGTGTTTTGCACCTCCTGCATCCTTTTCGCAAGTTCCGTCATTGTGATTTCTTGGAATCCAATTACGCTGGGTTTAATAGTATCATTGAGAGGAGAGACGAGGCTAGAATTAAGTTCCGAATGACCTTTTATGGCGCCTAAAATGGAGCCACATGTGGCTCCATTGCAATCTGTATCCCAGCCGCCCTCGACGGATAGGCACACAGATTTATGAAAATTTCCATCTCCATAAATCAGAGCACCTAAGACAACTAGGGCGTTGTTAACAGTATGGACACCGCTTAGTGCACCAAAATTTGACTCGACCCAGTCCATGTAGCTGTGAAAATCCTTAAGACTACTAGCTTTGCCCAATGCGGCCTGGGACGCCTCAGCGAGCTTGCTGTTCTTGGGTATTTCCGAGAGTCCGATATTTATAAGTTCGCGTGGATTTGATTCCACAAAAGCTGCCGCTATAATGGCCGCAAACATCATTTCACCGTAAATACCATTTGCTCGGTGGGTCCAGCATGCATCTCGATAGGCAAATTCGGCAGCAAGCTGAGGATTACCTGCACACGCGTAACCCCAGCCGTCCGCCCTAATTTGAGCACCAATCCACTCCCTGTAAGGATTACGGTATGAACTCGTATACTCTGGTGTTACCCAGCTTGACTTCGCCCTGCGTGGAACAGCATTATTATAGTTTAAAATAGCTTGAGTCTCTGCGGTACAAATAACATTGTAGGGAAGGCTTTGGTTCCAAGTGTGCGCGACGTGACGCCATGTAAATTGGGGTCCATACTCCTCCAATATTTTTAACGCGATAAGAGTGTAGTGGATATCGTCATCGGGTTCCATGTATGCGATGTTTTCTCGATGAGATTTAGGGCAGTAGATTGTGAGATGGTCACCAACATCTTTGCCGCTGAAGTAGTGATCCAGAGGCCAGTGATTTCGATTTTCAAGATATGACCTGATAACCTTGCGACCAACTACACCATCTTTCCCACTTATGCCTATGCCCTCCACGGGCTTACCCAAAGCGCAGCCAGCAGCTCGACCTGTCCACGCCCCATGTAATTTATCAAACAACTCTTCTTGACCGAGAGTAGCAAGTTGTCTGGGACCTTTTGGTCGTTTTTTTTGAATTTCTGCAAGGATATATGGTTGGTCATAGTTGAAATCAGAGGAAACTTTGAGTTTGCTCAAAGAATCATATATTTCTTCTAAAGCCGAGAAGTTCATATCATTTTTTTCTTTGTTCTTGGCAAGTTCAGCCACTTGATCGCTCAGATCTTTCGGCACAACTACACCCTCATACCCTAGCTGAGTAAGTTCGTATTTTACGAGTTCTAAAGGGGTATCCCATCCAGCGAATGTCATTATTTGTTCCTCGTTTGAGTAATCTTTTAATCTGCAGCTTAGTCTACTGTGATCGGTTGAAAGTTTGGAGCTCTCCTCTCAACGAAAGATGATACGCCCTCTTTAAAATCTTCTCGTTTGAGACTTTCCTCCATCCATAGTTTTGTTTCTTCCATAGACACTCCAAGCTCTTGATTAAGATGCCGGTAGATCTGTTTTTTCATCATCATAATGGATATTGGAGCTGAGGTTTTGGCGATTTCGGTTAAGTATTGTTTTGCTTCAATAGCAGATTTACCGGTTTCGCAAAGACGATTTGCGTATCCAATCCGAAAGGCCTCGACCGCATCTAGTCGTTTCGATGTCCAGAGCAGGTCTAACGCATTTGAGGGCCCGACAAGGCGCGGGAGCATCCAACTTGTTCCATGTTCAGCAATCAGTCCTCGCGGACCAAAAGAGGTAAAAAATTTTGCCGTCCTGTCTACGAAGCGGAGATCACAGAAGGTCGCATAACTGAATCCAAGCCCTGCACTAGCGCCATTGACAGCAGCTATCAGCGGCTTTCGCAAGCCCAGAAAGTAGGCTGGAGAGGAAAGGAAGTTTGGGTCATTGTCTGGGTTGCCGGGATCTACTAAAAGGTTGTCGTGCGATTTCCAGGTCGATTCTCCTGCCTTGCTCATCTCAGTTAGTGCGCCCATATCTACGCCGGAGCAGAATCCTCTGCCCGCACCGGTCAGGATTGTTCCTACAATCTTTCCATTTCGCTCTGAACACTCAAGTGCATGACGAATTTCCGCCTGTGTTAGGTCCGTCAAAGCGTTTAACTTGCTGGGCCGGTTGATTGTTATGGTCGCTACAGGTCCGTCGACTTCGTAGATAATTTCATGATATGTAGTGGGTCCAGCTTTTGATGTCATTTATGTAATCTCCGATACGCTGTGTCACCTATTTTTTTGCAGATGTCGAGACCAAAATTATGGGCGTTTAAAATCGCTTTCCGAAGCGACTCGTGTGTTACCGGCATCAGCATATTGTGGGCGATTGGCTTTTCCAGTGCTGCCTCGATAAGAACATCGAGAATATTTTGTTCTTTTGTCGAAAGTAAAATTTGCCCGAGGTGGATTGGTAGACCAACTCGCGCAAAAAAGCTGGCTACCTTTTCTAGATCGTCCGATTTCTCCATACAAAGTTGGGCCATGAGTCCCATTGACACCATTTCTCCATGCATAAAATTTTGGTGAACTATTGGTATTTCCGGATAAGAATTACCCAAAGCATGAGCTAGGGCGAGCCCACCGTTTTCGAAACCTAAACCACTCAGTAGCGTGTTTGCTTCGATAATATGTTCAACTGCTTCGTCATTACGGCATTCCCTTACAGTGGCTGCGGCAGCCTCACCGTACTTGTACAAAGTTTGTGCGCATATTTCGCTGATTGCACAAGATGCTAGCGTGGGACGTCCCCCACAAGCCGTTATCGTTCTGGGGTTTTTAAGGCATACCCGAGCCTCATACCAGGTAGCCATCGCATCGCCCATACCAGAGACAAGGTACCGCTCTCCCGCGCCGACTATAATATCAGTGTCTAAAATGACTATGGCGGGATGCTGTGGATAAAACTCGATATTGTTTAGGGCACCGGTTTCAGAATAGATGGCAGACAATGCCGAGCACGGAGCGTCCGTCGAAGCTATAGTGGGAATTATTACCACCGGGATATTTAATCGAAACGCAATGGCTCTGCCCGCATCAATTAGCTTTCCACCGCCAGTTGCAATAAGACAGCTGATGTCTTGCCCAAGCATTGCATCCACTTGTGAGTTGATCTCACTGAGTGAGCATTCTCCTCCGAATGTAAGTGGGATTGAAGTTATGCCCGCTTTGTTAAGGCTGGAAGAGATTTCTATTCCTGTAACGTTGTGCCCTCGTTTTGATGCCATCAATCCCACCCTTGTTGTCTCTAGTAGAGAGAGGTAGTGGCCAACATCATTAATTATTCTTGGGCCTTGTATATATCGTTGTGCTGCTGCAAACATTCTTGGAGATGTTTCTCTTTTTTGCAAAAAGAACTGACGTGGCAAGTATGGTTTTTTTGTCATCTAAAGACCCATTTGAAATTGGTTTCTAATCGGAGAGTCGTTCCAAAACTGGTATGAGATCAATTTGGTTTTAGTGTTACCATTTCCAAGTCTCAAAACAAATTATTTATTACAAATAAAAGGTTAGAAATTAACATGACTCGACTGGAAGCAATAGAGAAATTATGTGGACGAGGTCAGCCATTTGAACTCAATTTCACCCAAATACGAGGTCAACGCTGCAAGGTTTTTACCCATGCGCCTGAGACCCTTCGTGATCTCTATGCGGAAACGCGGAGCGATTTAGAATATCTTGTTTTTGAAGGCGAGCGGATGACTTTCGAGGAGGTGTATCGGCATGCCAGTGCCCTTGGGAGAGCGATGATTAGGGACTTTGGGGTCGCTAAAGGTGATCGGGTAGCCATTGCAATGAGAAACTATCCAGAATGGGTTATTGCATTTTTTGCGGTAACCTCGATTGGCGCGATTGCAGTTTCAATGAATGCGCTCTGGAGTGCGCGAGAGCTTTCTTATGGGTTGTCGGATTGTAAGGCTAAGTTGATCTTTGTTGATCACGAGCGTTTGTATGGCCTGTCAGCTGATCCATCGTTGCTGTCGGATGCAGAGATCATTAGAGTGCGAGCTGAAGAAAATACAAAAATTTACTCTAACGACTATACTAGATTAGTAAGTGATCACTTAGGATGTGAGATGCCGTGGGTCGATATTGATACAGACGACGACGCCACACTCATTTATACTTCTGGATCCACTGGAAAACCTAAGGGTGCAGTATCAACTAATCGCAGTATTGTCAGTGCCCTACTGTCGTGGGAGCTTGACGCAGCATTACGCTCTTTTCTGGGACAGTATGAACAACCTAAGCTTTCTTACCAAGAATCTTTTTTATTGTCGGTGCCCCTTTTTCATGTGTCGGGCTCCCATGTAGGCATGCTCGCAAGTCTCCGATTGCAAAGGAAACTTATTTTAATGTACAAATGGGACCCAGAGACCGGAATGGACTTGATAGAACAAGAGCGTGTTACTGTATTTACTGCGGCACCAGCACTTACAGGTGACCTTATTCAAGCCGCATCTAGACAATCTCGGGACTTGTCGGGTCTCTTAGTGGTTGGGGGAGGAGGTGCTCCTAGAGCACCAGCGCAGGTCCATAAAATTGGAGAACTCGCTCAGAATATTGTTCCCTCAACTGGTTGGGGGATGACGGAGACTAATGCAATTGGCACTGGTATTCTAGGGAAAACATATCTTGATCGCCCCTCAAGTAGTGGACAATGTGCTGCGATTCTTGAGCTAAGGGTGGTTGATGCTGAAGGTAAAATTTTAGGTCCTAATTCAATTGGAGAACTTCAAGTCCGGGGTACGTCAATGTTTAGATGTTATTGGAATCTCCCGGAGGAGACCGCCATGGCTTTTGACGGGGACTGGTTTAGAACCGGAGATATTGCATCCATTGATCGGGAAGGATTTTTATTTATTGTCGATCGAGCTAAGGACATTATTATTAGGGGTGGTGAAAATATTGCTTGTATTGCCGTTGAGGATGCTCTGCTAGAACACCCTGATATAATGGAGGCGTGTGTTTATGGGTTGCCAGATGATCGTTTGGGTGAGCTTGTTTGGGCGACCGTACTAGTGAAGCGTGAAATCGATACTGAAGCATTGGAGAGTTTCCTAGCCACCAGATTGGCAAAGTTCGAGATTCCCAGTTTTGTGCGACAGCAAAGTGCTCCTCTACCAAGAAGCGCGTCGGGAAAAATTTTGAAACGATTTCTAAAATCTGAAGCAAGTAAGGAGCTTCGATCATAACTTGCTAGCAGGTCACGATTAAATAGGTAGCTTTTTTAAATGTGTGTTTTTATAAAAGTGATTAATTCGATACTTTAGTGTAAGTCAAGCAAATGCCTCAGCAAAATTGCTCGAATTTTTATCATGTGCTTTCACATATTATTATTCGTTGTGGATAGACTGTCGTAAAAATATGTGAATAACAAACTAGTGTAATTCGCGCTGTTTCTGTGCTAACAATAACTATCTTTGGCCAGAGAGCCGTATGATAATTTTATCTTGAAAATATAAAGTATGCGTAACCTTTTTATTGTATTGATTACTGTGTCTAATCTGGTGGCATGCGGGGGCGGGGGAGAACAGGATGGGTTTTCGACCTCTCTATCGGTATCGGGTGCAAATGCGATAGCTCAAGTGACTAATGACGTAGTTGAACGGCAAAATTTGACACAGGGATCTGAAACGGTAAACAGCTCCACTGATTCCATTACTCTGTCATCGATCGAAAACAGCAGTATCGATGTGAGCTTGGCTAAGTTTGTTGACGTCTCACAAAAATCGGGTATTCAGTTCGGTGTCGGATTTATGGAACCGATGAGTAATGCAGAAATCCCCGATATTTTGCCGAGTGGAGTGGCGTCTGGTGATTTCGACCTGGACGGTGACATAGACCTAATGATTGTAAGAGGTGATATCGGTCCAAATTTGTTCTATCGGAATCTCGGAAGCCTCATATTTGAGGAAATTGCTACAGAGATGGGCATTGCATATACGAAATCAGAAACTGAGAATTGGCGACACAGCTCTCCAGCACTGGTAGACCTTGATGGCGACCGCTTTCCTGACTTAGTTCTTCCAGGACTTGACGGCGATCCTACAAAAATATTTAAAAATATAAACGGAGAACGTTTTTTAGATGTAACGGAAGCGTCTGGTCTATCTCAAATGAAAGCTCGAAATACAATGTCGCCGGCATTCGCTGATGTAGATCTCGATGGAGATCTTGACATGGCTTTTGGACATTGGGGAACTCCGCGGTCACCTAGTCAGCCCTCCAGTGAGACGGAACATCTATGGCGGAATGACACAGATAGTGAAGGAATCAAATTTTCAGCGATGACTTTTTCGGCGAACATCTCCCCTGGTATCCTCCTAATTGATAACCCGAAGATCACTCAAACAGCTCTAGACTATACCTTTACACCAACTTTTGCCGATATTAACAATGACCATTATCCTGATTTATTGATGGTAGCAGATTTTTATTACTCTCAAATATTTATCAATAACAGAGACGGAACATTTTTAAACGTAACTGATGTAGGGGTAATAAAGGATGGAAATGGAATGGGATCAGCAGTTGGAGACTTTGATGGCGATGGTGATATTGATTGGTTTGTGTCGTCGATTGATGCCAGCGGCCCGCGTGTTCCCGAATTTCTCTCTGAAATCGGGAACCGTTTGTATCGAAATGATGAGGGGTTTTTTTCGGATGCGTCAGAGTATTCCCAGATCTCTTCGGGAGGTTGGGGATGGGGTTCATGTGCACTTGATCTAGAAAATGATGGTGATCTAGACATATACCAAACAAATGGTTGGCACAAGCATGATGAGTTCGGAAATTTTAGCTCTGATTCATCCAAGGCTTTTGTAAATAGGGGAGACGGAATTTTTGATGAGATGTCTCAGGAAATAGGTTTACATGATATCGAGGAAGGTAGAGGAATTGTTTGCTCTGATTTAGATAGAGATGGAGATGTTGACATTCTTCAGTTGCATAAAAATGAAACTGACGCATTCACACTTTGGGAAAATCGTAGCTCGGGGAATTTCCTTACCGTTAGCTTGGAAGGCCGATTTCCAAATACACAGGCGGTAGGAGCAAAAATCTCGTTAAAAATCGGTAGTAAGTTGATGATACGAGAGGTAAGAATTGGCAATAACTTTGCCTCTCACAATCCAGCGGAGGCGTATTTCGGTCTCGGTGACACCCAAAATGTGGAGGAACTGATCATCCGATGGCCAGATGGCACCAAGACGAAACTGTCATCAGTTACTGCAAATCAGCATCTCATTGTAAGGCAAGACGAAGAGTTTACAAAAAGGATGGTGGTGAATGGTGGATCTGGGACGGGACAATATCAGGTTGGCGAAGAGGTTGTAATTGAGGCTATGCAGCATAAAGACAATAACTATGAGTTTTCTCACTGGAATATAGATCTCAATGGGTCCGTAATTAGATCTCCTTTCAGCAGAGTCAACATTATGATAGGGGATAATGATGCGCCTATCATCGCGCAGGCCCACTTCCTTCCCAAAGGGGCCTCTGATAATTCACAGTCGGTTGCGCGAAGATGGAATGAAATAATTTTGCAAGCCATACGAAATGATTTTGCAAGACCAACCGTCCATGCGAGGAACCTTTTTCACGTATCGGCTGCAATGTACGATGCGTGGAGTATTTATAATGATGAGGCGTCGCCGTGGCTACTGGGTACCTCTAGGGCGGGGGAAAACTGTCCGCTGATACAGTCGTCGGACAATGACGAAAATTCAGTCGTGGAGGCAGTAAGCTTTTCGGCACATCGATTGATTCTCCATCGTTTTACAAATTCACCGGGTTATGCTGAAACCAAACACAATGCGGATAGCCTAATGGACGCCCTCGGGTTAGACACATCTTTAGTTGGATTAGAAAATCCCGATACATCAGCGCCGGAAATGGGTAATTACATTGCAGATTGTTATCGCCGATTTGGTCTTTCGGACGGAGCAAATGAAACTGGTAATTATGCAAATGTATATTACAAACCGGTAAATCTGTCTTTCAACCCGGAAATTCCCGGGAACGGTGACGTTACCGATTTAGATCGATGGCAGCCTTTAAGATTGACCACATTTATCGATCAATCAGGTAAACCCATCGACAACGAACCTGAATTTTTCGGCGCTGAGTGGGGTGGTGTTTATCCTTTTGCACTTCCAACTCAGAGTGGGAGTATCTACAGACGTGATGGCGTATCTTTCAAAGTTTATCATGACCCTGGGCCACCACCAAAATTGGCTGACGTCCCTTCAGCGTTCTTCAAGTGGGGGCATGCTATTGTGGCCGCTTGGTCTGCTCATCTTGATTATAAGGATGGTGTAACGCTGGATATATCCCCTAACGCAATTGGTAATACCCCCGATTATCCCTCTTCTTTTGAGGAATATATTGAATATTATGATATGCCTCATGGGCCGGAGCTCGGGCAGGGATATACCTTTAATGACGCAACATCGGAACCCTACAAACCGCAGATTGTGCCCAGAGGCGACTTTACTAGAGTCCTTGCTGAATTTTGGGCGGACGGACCCGACTCCGAGACTCCACCAGGTCATTGGTACGTGATTCTAAATAGCGTTAGTGATAATCCACATCTTGAAAAACGTTTCGAGGGCGTTGGTGAGGAGGTACCGGCTCTTGATTGGGATATTAAGAGCTATTTTGCCCTTGGTGGGGCAATGCATGATGCTGCGATTGCCGCCTGGGGTTCTAAAGGGTGGTACGATACGAGCCGCCCTATTTCCGTAATCCGCGGATTGTCAGGTCTTGGGCAGAGCACCGATCCAGCGTTACCATCATACAACAAAGAGGGAATGCCGCTGCGCGATGGACATATTGAGCTTGTTACTCAGTCTGACGTTTTGGTAGGAGATAATAATGAACATCTTGGTAAGATTAAAATCAAGGCATGGCGTGGGCCTTCCGAATTGGAAGAACCGACAACTGATTCTGCTGGTGTCGGTTGGATACTTGCAGAAAATTGGTGGTCTTACCAACGTCCTACATTTGTTACGCCACCATTTGCTGGATATGTTTCAGGACACTCTACTTATTCGCGTGCAGCTGCTGAAATACTTACTGCAATTACGGGGGATCCATTTTTCCCCGGAGGGATGAGTGAATTTAGAATAGAAAAAAATGAATTTTTGGTGTTTGAAGAGGGCCCATCTGTTGACATGACTCTTCAATGGGCCACATACCGAGATGCTGCTGATCAATGCGGTCTCTCAAGAATTTGGGGAGGGATACATCCTCCAACTGACGATATTCCGGGACGAATGATTGGCAAACGAGTTGGGGTGGACGCTTTTTCAGAGGCTAGAAAGTATTTTGAGGGAGCCGGCGCTAATTAGCGCTCTATGATCGCTTATAGAATGATGTGATACTTATTTTTACTCACTGATTACCTTTGATTCTTCATTAGGAGACACTTGGCTAGGAAAAGATTAAGCAAGATTTTTCCTCTCCTCGATTTTACAACCTTTTGAGCGTAACTGAATGGTCCTCAGAGCAATACTGCACGTTTCATGCAGATTAGAACTTTCTTTCTTAGTTGATGTGATAGGGACAGGTACTATTTTGTTGGATATTTGGCGAGAGTTATTAATATTCACATAATCGTGGTTTGTAAGTGATCAATTTTTTGTGAAATATCGAGCAAACTACTTAATGCCAGACTGGCACCTTTGGTATTTATGCTGTTGTGATGCAAAAAACTCTGCTATCCCAAGATATGTTACGAAAAATAATTGAGCTATTAGAAATGGGTTAGACAACTTAGAATCCGTCTGTGAGTGGGTGGTTCCTAGAGTTCTCAATTTTTGGCTTGACTGTCTTTTTGCCGCATAGGTAGGTCAGAGAATCGTCACAGCTTTTGCTGCATCTTACTCCCTTGTTTTGCCTTTCCGTAGCGATTGAGGGTCCTTTTTTTATCAAATAACATAAGCTCGCGTTGTAGGGTGATGGACCTTTTTTTAAGTGGATCTTTTGAAGGGTTATATTGTTCGTTATTTCTGGGTATCTGTGCCCCGATTATACTGAGGTAAATCATAAGTTTTCTCCTCAAGTATGCAGTTTTGAGGGGCTTATCTCTTGCGAGGTCGGTCGTCTCACCTAGATCATCCTTTAAATTAAAAAGGGACGAAGAATTAGTTTCCCAAGTGTAGAGAAGTTTCCAGTCATCATAAATGACCGCTGAAGAAGGTCTCTGGACCTCGATTCTTTTTTTATTTAGCACATAGTTGTAATGTGGGTAATGAAATACCAGCCCGTCAAAAGGTCGGAATACTTTTTTTCGTCTGATAGAAGTAGGGGCTTAAGAGATCCTCCTTCAACCTCCTGCGGCCAGGATTTTCTGTCAGCTAGGTCCATAATAGTTGGGAGTATGTCCCACGCGATGACTGGTTCTCTGCTTAGGGTATTAGCAGGAATGCCGGGTCCTGAAATAATGAATGGCACCCTTAAGCCTCCCTCAAAAAGTTGGTCTTTGTATCCTCTAATTGGACCATTCGCGCTTGATGGATTGTCTATTGAGGAATAGGAACCGTTATCAGATGTAAAAAAAATGTATGTGTTTTCCTCGATCCCCATATTTTTTATTGCCTTCAGGAGCAATCCAATTGATTCATCCAAGTCATAGAGCATGGCTGCAAACGAAGCATCTGCATGGCGTAAGCCTTTTCTACTAATAAAATCAGCTATTGTTTCAGGACGGCTTTGGATAGTTTTATGGACGGCAAAGTGAGACATTTGCAGATAGAACGGACGTCCTTCGCTAACTTTTTGTGTCAACCAAGATACTGCACTCTTGGTAATGCTGAATGCGCGCTTGGGGTCATCCGGTAAGTTCTCTAAAAGTGAGCCTTCTGCATTACCAATAACCCCGTCAGAATTGTCGTATCCATGCTCTGAAGGTCCTCCGCCCATAAGATGCCATTTGCCAAAGTGGGCTGTGCTGTAGCTAGGGTTGTGATCTTTTAAAAGCTCTGCAATGGTCTTTTCCTTGGAGGGTAGATCCTCAATATGTATTGGAGGAAGTACCTTATTGCCAAAGTAAAAGGTGTCAATTTTGTTCTGTATTTCATGGAGCGAGAAGTCTGTTATGTCACTCTTGCACATCTTACTCTTTCCCTCCGGACACTTTTTTAAGCCTGAATCGCATATTTCTCTCATGCCGGGGTGTGGACACTTTTTAGTAATGCCTGGGTTTCGGTCAACGATGTCGGTGAGGTGAAGCGCTGCGGGGGACCTCCCAGTTTGTATCGAGGCTCGAGATGGAGAACAGTTGGGGTGGGCGGCATATGCCCTTGTAAATCGTATGCCAGATGCAGCAAGACTCTCGATGTTGGGGGTTTTGAAAAAGTCACTCTGAGATTCGGGTACACTAGGGTCATAGTTGACAGAAGTTGTTCCCTAGCCTTGGTCGTCCGAGAGGATGAGGATAAAGTTTGGGGATTTCTCTGTAGCCAAAGCAGTAGCTGTTAGAGCGCAGATACTTACAAAAAAATAGGGGACGAGACTGAATAGTTTTATTTGTCTATCGATATCACCTGATCCCCTATGAAAACAATTATCCCATTATTGCAACACGGTAATTTCAGAAAGCCGAATTTCTTCTTCCCATTCATCCATAGCTTTTTTACGGTGGGCCTCTACCTCGGCAATGAGCTCCCTGCCTGGGGGCAGGACTTTACCCTCAGGGTAATCGGCACCGAACGCGCTTCGGCTAACAGATAAGCTCCAGCGATCATATTCGTCTCTTAAACGTCTCGCCACCTCCGGATAAAGGTCTATAAGATTCTGCTTCTCGCCTGGGTCTCCAATAATGTTATATAATTCAAAGGATTTAGTAACCCACGCCCCGTCGACCGTTTCTACATTTTGTATGAGCTTCCAGTCGTTATCCAACCACATTCTTCCTTGGTTTGCCCTAAATCCCATGGGTTTATCTCTTCTTCTGGGTTCGTTTTCAAAAACTTGCGCTATCGATATACCGT
>MDTB01081983.1_pt1 | contig 13209 bp, 10 predicted proteins | sample 811161 | NCBI WGS metagenome assembly MDTB01 (sample SAMN05326650, study PRJNA326480) | marine metagenome | isolation source: seawater | place: Mediterranean Sea | collected 2009 | reverse complement strand
GGAAGTAACATTACGTTGTCAATATTTCACGGGTCCTAAGGCGTCAATTCCCGCTCGTTTCATACATCCATGGGCGGATAAGGTGATGGCTGAATCCAAAGGACGCCTTAAGATTGAACTTTATCCTGGCATGCAGCTTGGTGGTAAGCCACCAGCCCTTTATGACCAAATCCGCGATGGTGTTATAGACTGCGGTTGGGCACTTCCAGCATATACGCCGGGGCGGTTTCCAGAGACCGAAGCTTTTGAATTGCCGTTTGTAACGCCAAAATCAGCAGAGAAAACTTCCCGTGCAGCATGGGAGTATGCACAGAAATATCTTGGCGAACGGATGGCAGATGTTCACTTGATTGCAGTCCATGTTCATGGATCTGGTATAGTTCACACCAAGGGTGGGCCGCTTACCGGAGCAGCTGATTTTGCTGGGAAAAAATTACGTGGCCCATCACGGGCAGCAAACAATCTTATCGAAGCTATGGGCGGCACAGCCGTTGGTATGCCAGTTCCCGCAATTCCTGAGGCACTATCCAAAGGTGTTGTTGAAGGAGCTGTGATCCCTTGGGAGATAACCTTGCCGTTGAAAGTACATGAATTGACTGACGGGCACTCTGAAGTTGCCGGCGACAAAGCAATGTACAACACTTTCTTCATCTGGGCTATGAACAAGGATAGTTATGCTAACCTACCAGATGACCTTAAAGCAGTTATTGATGCTAATTCTGGCATCGAAACTTCCGCATGGGCCGGAAGGGCAATGGATGACGGCGATACTGCTGCGAAGGCTATTATCTCAAAAGGGGATAATCCTATTATAACAATGTCCGAAGCGGCAACTGCTGAAATCAAGGCAATTGCTGATAGTCAGATTGCTGAATGGGTCAAGTCAATGGACGCAGCCGGCCTGCCTGGCCAAGCTATGTTGGACGATGCCCGAGCTTTGATCGCGAAACATAACAAATAAATTGAACATTGGCCTGCTACACATGTTGTGGCGGGCCTTGTTATTCCAAAAAAACTGAGGTCCTTATGGGCATTGCAATTTCCGCAGAAAAACGCGTTGAGCGCTTTGCCAGAGTAATTTCAAAATTTTTAGCGTATTTTGGCGGTGCAGTCTTGACTGCACTTGCGTTCATGACTGTTGCTTCAACCATCGGACGAGCTTTCGTTGGACTACAAATTGGACTTGGCCCAATCCCTGGCGATTTTGAACTTGTTGAGGCGGGAACAGCTGTAGCCGTCTTTTGTTTCATGTCCTGGTGCCAGTTAAACCAAGGTCATATAACCGTTGACATCTTTACCGGAAGGCTAGGTGCACACATCAATTCCCTACTGCTTTTAATTGGGAATATTCTTATTTTTATTGTAGCGCTCGTGGTCGCTTGGCGACTATGGATGGGTTTTGGTGAACAGGTGACATGGTTTAGTCAACCCGTGCGGGACTTTCTCGGATTTGGCTATAAGCCTTTTACAAACAACACTACCTATATATTAGGTATGCCATTCTGGTACAGCTATAGCCTCGCGTTCTCAGGGGCCTTTAGTTTTTCTTTAATTAGCGCCTTTACCGTTTGGCGAGCACTTAATGATTTAATTGGGCGCGAGCCATGAGTGGTTTCGAAATCTCTCTTTTAGGATTTTTCCTAATGTTAGGTGCGATTTTTTTGCGCATGCCTATTGCTATTGCTATGGCAGTCACTGGATTTCTGGGCAGTTGGATTATGCGAGGCAACCCTACAGCAGTATTATCCCAGATGAAAAGTATGTCTTATGACATGTTTTCATCTTATTCTTTGTCAATTGTGCCAATGTTTCTTTTAATGGGCCAGTTTGCAACCAAATCCGGCATGTCCACTGCGCTTTTTCAAACTGCCTCAGACTGGCTTGGCCATCGAAAAGGGGGTGTTGCAATGGCGGCTGTAGGAGCTTGTGCTGGCTTTGGCGCGGTATGCGGAAGTTCATTAGCCACTGCCTCAACAATGGGTCAGGTTGCCTTACCAGAAATGCGTAAGAGGGGCTATTCAGACGCCCTTTCAACCGGCGTTCTTGCTGCGGGGGGCACTTTGGGCATCCTTATACCTCCTTCTGTAATTCTTGTGATCTACGCCATCCTTACGGAACAAAATATCGTTAAAATGTTTCTTGCAGCATTTATTCCAGGTATTTTAGCAGCACTCGGCTATATGGTCGCTGTCTCTTTTTATGTAACGCTGTATCCTGAAAGCGCGACAACTGCACCACGTATTCCCTACCGGCAGCGGCTCGCCTCTCTCACACGTGTCTGGCCAGTTGTAGTAATTTTTGGCCTAGTCATGGGTGGTATTGCTGGGGATTGGAACTGGGCAAAAGATGGTGTCCAAGCTCTCTTTACACCAACAGAAGGCGCTGCATGGGGTGTGGTGGCAACTGGAATTTATGGACTATGGACTGGCGGACTCAATCGAACAACATTCGTAGAATGTATTTTGTCTACAGCTACTGCATCTGCGATGATTTTTTTGATTTTGCTTGGGGCACAGCTTTTTAATTCATTTCTTGCCATAACTCAGATGCCTCAAACTCTGGCAGACTGGATTTCCACCTCAGGTTTTTCTCCGATGCGCGTTTTACTAGTCATGTTGGTTACGTATCTAATTTTTGGCTGTGTGATGGATTCACTTAGCATGATTCTGCTAACAATCCCAATATTCTTTCCGATTATTGAAAGTCTGGATTTTGGAATGACTGCGGAAGCAACCGCGATCTGGTTCGGTATACTGGCATTAATAGTGGTGGAGGTCGGATTAATAACACCACCTGTGGGAATGAATTTGTTTATCATTAACTCTATGGCTAAGGATATACCAATCCAGCGCACCTATGAGGGCGTGCTACCATTTTTGATAACAGATATTTTGCGTGTCGGCTTCTTAATCTGTTTTCCTGCAGTATCACTTTGGCTAGTTACTGTAATGTTTTAGCTGAAAACTGTTCAGATCCCTTTAAATTATCAGTTTTGAAGAAAATGTACTCACGCCTTATTCGCGGCGGAGATAAGGTCTCCTTTTTGCTTTTATATATTCTCTTGTCTGTACAACATAGTAAGTCTTTGCAAAACTAAGATAAATGTTCGTGTTGTTTGATATTTTGGGGCATAATGAAATTTGACTATGTAGTAATAGGTGCAGGATCAGCTGGATGTGCAGTTGCATCGCGTTTGAGTCGAAACGCAAAATACACTGTTGCTATTCTTGAAGCAGGCCCAAAGGACACCAACCCGTGGATTCATATTCCTGTCGGCTACTTCAAAACGATGGGCAATCCAAAGTCAGATTGGAGGTATATTACAGAGCCCGATCCCGGCCTAAACAAGCGAGCCATCCGCTGGCCACGCGGTAAAGTTCTTGGGGGATCAAGCTCAATTAATGGCTTGCTCTTCGTACGCGGACAACCTCAAGATTATAATCACTGGAGGCAACTGGGCAACGTGGGTTGGGCTTGGAAAGATGTTCTTCCAATCTTCAAAAAGCTTGAGAACTGGCACGGAAATTCTGGTTCTGAGAACGTACTAAGAGGAATCAATGGACCACTGTCTGTTTCACCTACTGCTATTCGGAGGGACGTAGTTGATTATTGGATTGAGGCCGCTGTTAACGCAGGGTATTACCGCAACCCTGATTACAACGGCGATACTCAAGAAGGCGTTGGCTATTTCCAGTTGACCATGGAAAATGGGCGGCGCTGTAGCTCAGCAAAAGCCTATTTAAAACCTGCGCAGAGCCGTAAGAATCTTGCCATCATGACAGACACCCGAGTAGAAAAATTAGTACAGCATGAAGGAAAGGTGACACAAGTTGTTGCGCATTCAAAAGGGAGAATAATACAAATAAACGTTGATCGAGAAGTAATTCTATCAGCAGGTGCCATAGGATCACCGCACATTCTTATGCTTTCAGGCATTGGATCTGGGAGCGAACTAAGTGAATTAGGAATAAGGGTTGAAAATGAACTTCCGGGCGTTGGAAAAAATCTTCAAGATCATTTGCAGGCTCGCCCCACTTTCAAAACCAACCTCAGCACCTTCAATACCGAAGTCAACAGCTGGATCAAGCAATTCAAAAGTGGCGCCGAATACACAATTAAACGAACTGGACCGATGACAATGGCTGCAAGTTTGGGCACCGGCTTCTTGAAAACGCACCCCGATCTTGAAACGCCTGACATTCAGTTTCACATCCAACCCTTCAGCGCAAACAATATTATGGAGGGAACGCATCCTTTTTCCGCATTCACTACATCAGTACTTCAGCTACGCCCTGAAAGCACTGGAAGTATTAAGCTAAAGTCGCCAGATAGTCGAATTTATCCGGCGATATATCCCAACTACCTAGCTACAAAAATGGATCAAAAGACTATTATTCGAGGTATTCAAATAGCGCGAAAAATAGCAGCCACTGATCCTTTGGAAAAGCATATTACTGAAGAATACTCTCCCGGCCAAACAATTTCTATGGATGATGAAGAGGGTATATTAGAGTGGGCGCGAAACACGGCAGTAACGATTTATCATCCTACCGGAACCTGCAAAATGGGCTCGGACCTGATGAGTGTAGTAGACGCGCGCCTACGTGTACATGGTGTGAGAGGTCTGCGCGTGGCAGATGCGTCAATAATGCCAACTATAACTTCAGGGAATACCAATGCACCGTCAATCATGATTGGTGAAAAAGTTTCAGACATGATACTGGAGGGTGACACTTAATAATGGATCAAGCACTCGATTTTGGGCAGATCATTATTGCAGACCTAATATTATCAGGAGACAACGCACTTATCATCGGTATGGCTGCAGCTGGTTTGTCCCCCGAATTGCGTAAGACAGCGATTTTTTATGGAATGGTAATTGCCGCCGTTTTAAGAATCATTTTCGCTATTATTGCAACAAAGCTGTTGGCGATACCAGGTATCTTATTCTTCGGGTCTGTACTTTTGTTTTGGGTTTGTTGGCGATTATTTGTTGAAATTCGTCAAAGCTCCGAGGAGCAAACTAAAGCTTTACAAATGTCAAACATGACCATCGCGCAGGCGCCGACAAAAACTAACAAAAAGACCCTTTTTTCAGCTCTTGTTTCAATTACCATTGCTGACGTTTCAATGTCTTTAGACAACGTCCTAGCAGTGGCAGCAATAGCCGATGGCGATACTACAATGCTGGTATTTGGCCTCGGATTAGCAATTGTTCTAATGGCATTTGCAGCTACTTTGATAATGCACCTCTTAGCTTCCTATCCCTGGATTAGCTGGATAGGGTTAGCTGTACTAATCTACGTAGCTGCTGAAATGCTTTTTCGAGGTTTTTTCGATAATTCTCATGGCATTGGGCCAATGCTCGGATTTATAAATGGTTTTGATTTTGGAAAAGGACATTAAATTTCTAATCACGTTTGGAAGCACAAAAAATTCGAATTAGGCGAAAAATATACATGGCTAAATATGCTAATAAGTGGAGATTAGATGGCTTATGAATACCTAAAAAAAGCAACTTTAACTTCAAAATCAGACCCACCTGAAGTAAGTACAGCTGTCCGAACTATTCTTGCCGATATTGAATCGGGAGGTGAAACGAAAGCTTTGGAGTATTCAGCGCTATATGATCGTTATAACGGGCCAGCTATTTTGTCACGGCAAGAAATTGATTATGCAAGTTCTTTAGTTTCAGATAAACTCAAAGCAGATATACTGTCCAGTCATAACAATGTAAGGAGGTTTGCCGAAGCTCAGAAATCTACCGTCTCCAACTTTGAATACGAAGTAGAATCAGGTTTGATTCTTGGCCAAAAAGCGATTCCAATAAACATAGCAGGTTGTTACGTGCCAGGCGGCCGATACAGCCATGTTTCTAGCGCAATAATGACGGTTACAACTGCTAAAGTTGCAGGATGCAAACATATTATCGCATGCTCCCCACCAGCCCCTAACATCGGCATCACACCTGCAATCATCTATGCAGCGCATATTTGTGGAGCGGATCAGATACTTGCAATGGGTGGAGTACAAGGTCTGGCAGCAATGGCATATGGACTTTTTGGATTGCCTAAAGCGAATATCCTGGTTGGGCCAGGAAATCAATATGTTGCAGAAGCAAAACGCAAACTTTTTGGACAGGTTGGTATTGACATGCTCGCCGGCCCAACAGACAGCTGCATCCTTGCCGATGCAAGTGCCGATGCACTTTTTGTCGCAACTGATTTAGTCAGCCAAGCTGAACATGGTTATAACTCGCCCGTCTGGCTTGTAACAGATACCCGTTCTCTGGCGGAAAAAATTTTGAACTTGGTTCCTAGATTAATTGAAGACTTGCCAGAGCTTAACAGAAATAATGCACTTGCAGCATGGCGGGATTATGCTGAAGTTATCTTATGCCAAAATCGGGAGGAAATGGCAGCAACTGCAGATAGCTATGCTCCAGAGCACCTCACCGTACAAGCCAATGATTTAGATTGGTGGTTTAATAGGCTTAGTTGCTACGGTTCCTTATTTCTAGGTGAGGAAACAACTGTTTCATATGGTGATAAAGCATCGGGAACCAATCATGTGCTTCCGACCTCAGGCGCAGCATCTTATACTGGTGGTTTATCAGTCCATAAATTTATGAAAATTGTCACATGGCAGAGGGCGACCCGTGAGGGATCCAAGCAAGTTGCTGTAGCAACAGCCCGTATTTCTCGTCTCGAGGGAATGGAAGGGCACGCACGATCAGCCGATATTCGATTAGAAAAATATTTTCCACACGAAAAGTTTGATTTAACGGGATTAGTGTGATCTGCAAAATACCTTTTTCCACAAAATAAAGGCACACTTTTCAGCGGTCTTAGCAGAACTAAAAAACATACCTCATAACCGGCTGGTCCTCATAGAGTACAAATCCTGCTTGAATTGTTTTCCAAACTTGAAAGTACAACAAGTCGCGAACTTTTTAGGCTGATCTACTAAAAAAGAGAGATATTCAAAGTCCAAACAGATAAGTCCGTCATTGACGTTCTAGACGCAAAAGGCAAAGATAACTTCTATGAACGCCAGCGTGGCGATTATGGTATTTGCCAAACCAACATTATCAGGGGGACGACAGTCATCCGTAATGTGGTGCCTTCAGATGCATAGCATGCTGAGGGAGAACTCATGCAAATATGACTCAGCCACGCTAAGTCAGCACAGCTTGTGCTTGATTTGTAGCGGGGGAAAGACATGCTTGAGACGCGCCTTACACTTAAAGCTGAAGACATCGATTCCATGGTGCAGGGCTATCAAGTTCATCGCGATGTCTATACTAGCAATGAAGTCTATCAACTAGAAATGCGCCATCTATTTGCAAACACTTGGGTTTTTGTAGGCCATGAGAGCCAAACCCCTAAACAAGGTGACTACTTCACGACACAGATTGGCAATCAACCAGTTATACAAGTCCGCCATACCGACAATGGAGTTAAAGTTTTACACAACCGATGCCCGCACAAAGGTACAAAGATTGCCCTCGACCGTGAAGGTAATACTGGTAAATTTTTCCGTTGTCCCTACCACGCATGGTCTTTTAAGACTGACGGATGCCTGCTCGCTATACCTCTGAAAAATGGCTATGAAGGCACAGGACTCGATAAAAATGAAAATTCAAAAGGTATGAAAGCTGTCGGCGCTGTCAAAAATTATCGTGGCTTTATATTTGCCCGCCTAGCAAAGGAAGGTATCGATTTTGAAGAATTTTTCCTAGATAGTCTTTCATCCATTGATAACATGGTGGATCGCTCCCCTGCAGGGAAGCTAGAGGTTGCAGGGCCACCTTTGCGCTACATGCATAAGTGTAATTGGAAAATGCTGGTTGAGAATCAAACAGACACCTGCCACCCCATGGTAGCTCATGAAAGCTCTGCGGGAACTGCTAAAAAGATTTGGAAAAAACTGGGCAGCCCTAAACCCCAGCCTCCAGCCATGCAGATTATTGCACCATTCATGTCTCCCTACGCGTTTTTCGAAGATATGGGAATTCGTACTTGGCCCAATGGTCATGGGCATACAGGAGTAAACCATTCAATTCACTCTGACTACTCAGCGATACCAGGATACTTTGAAGCAATGAGTAAAGCATATGGCGAGAGCCGTGCAAAAAGCATATTGGATGAAAACCGTCACAACACGATTTATTTTCCTTCTATCATGGTCAAAGGACCTATTCAGCAGCTACGCAACTTCATACCGCTAAGCCCAGACAAAACCCTTGTTGAAAGCTATATTTACCGTCTGATAGACGCTCCTGATGAACTTTTGGCACGTACAGCAATGTATAACCGGATGATCAATGCACCAACATCGATAGTAGGACATGATGATCTTGAAATGTATGAACGTGCCCAAGAGGGCTTGATGTCCGATGGAATCGAGTGGGTGAATTTGCAGAGGCTTTATCCGGGAAAAGAAGAAGACTTTTCTAAAGAAGCCGTAGAAAATGGGACAACAGAGCGGCAAATGCGAAACCAATTCGATGCTTGGCGACGCTTTATGACTACCACAATGCCACAAAGTACAGTCAGTGCCATAGAGGCCGCAGAGTGAGCGACATATCCAAAGATGATTTGATTGACTTTATCTATGCCGAAGCCAGAATGCTGGATGAAGGGCATTATGATGATTGGCTCAAACTTTGGATTCCGGATGGACATTACTGGATGCCACTGGATTATAAACAGGATGATCCGCTTTTTGTTACCTCGTTAATGTATGAGGATATGTTTATGCTTAAACTGCGCGTGGAACGGTTGAACGGAGCACGTACCTTTAGCCAAAAACCAAAAAGCCGCTGTCACCATGTGATTCAACGTCCTTTTGTCGACAAACTCGACAATAAAGAAGGTCACTATGTGACAAATACCTCAATGCACTATGTGGAAACGCGACTGGATGAACAGTTTCTTTTGGCACTGACCGCAACCCATGAATTAAAGCGGATAAAGGGCAGTTTACGCATTGCAAACAAGCGCGTTGACTTACTGAATTCTGACGCCGCTTTTGGAAACATACAGCTACTTCCATGACTCTGCCCGAGCCAAAATCCGTCTTTGCTGCTTTTGAACAAACAGCAAAACAGTGGCCAGAACGAGATTTTCTTGAAGTTATGCCAGAAACGGCAAGAATTTATGAAATTGAGCCTGGAGCAATCAGCTATGAAGCAGCACTTAAACGCGTCTTGCAATATCACAAGGCCTTCGATAGGGCCGGTTACCAAAGGGGCATGCGGGTCGCCATGCTATTGCAAAATAGACCAATTTACTTTTTGATCTGGCTGGCATTGAATCGGCTTGGCGTATCAGTTGTGCCAATCAACCCTGATCTGCGCATTACAGAACTTACATACCTAATAAGTCATTCCGAGCCAGCGCTTATTATCACTATTGCATCCCGCCAGGACGAACTCAAAAGAGCAAGCAAGTCCGTACCGTTAAGCGTGAAAGTTATTGGGCCAAATGATCCAATTGAACCTCCCTCCAGTTGCGGCGTCGTAACCAAATATAAAAACGAAGAAACGCAAGAAGCAGCCCTTCTGTATACCTCCGGAACTACTGGAAAACCAAAGGGGTGTGTTTTGCCAAATACATATTTTCTCTTGGCAGGCGATTGGTATGCAAATGTAGGGGGCTTGGCCAGCCTATCACGTAAAGGCGAACGGATGATCACACCTTTGCCGATGTTTCATATGAACGCTATGGCATACTCCTTTATGGCGATGGTACGGATTGGTGGTTGCCTGATCGCACTTGATCGCTTCCATCCCGATACATGGTGGGCTGATGTATCGCAGTCCAGAGCCACCAGCCTACACTATCTTGGAGTGATGCCTACCCTCTTAATGAGCATAAAACCTTGCCTTGAAGAAAAACTACATTCCGTTCGATTTGGATTTGGTGCAGGCATTGATCCAAAATTACATCGCGCATTTGAAAAACGTTTCGGCATACCGCTTGTCGAAGCCTGGGCCATGACCGAAACGGGCGCTGGCGCTGTAATAGCGGCAAGCACTACAGATCGTTTGATAGGTCAATCCTGTCTAGGACAACCTGGACAAGATATTGAATGCAAAATTATTGATGAGTATGGGAATGATGTCCCCGAAAATATGCCTGGCGAATTGCTTGTTCGGCGCTCCTCGGGCAATCCAAGATATGGATTTTTCTCCCATTATTATAAGGATCCTGAAGCAACCGAAGAGGCCTGGAAAGATGGTTGGTTTCACACCGGTGATATGGTGCGACAAGAAGAAAACCGAAATGTTTTCTTCGTTGATCGTAAGAAAAACATCATTCGCCGATCCGGTGAAAATATTGCCGCCCTTGAGGTGGAATCCGTTCTCTTACGCCATCCTGCAGTTTCTTCTGTGGGAGTTACTTCAGTCCCAGATCCCATCAGAGGGGAAGAAGTCTTTGCCTTCATAATCACTGAACTTCCATCAAAAGAGACGGCAATTGAAATTATGGAATGGTGCTTGGTGGAGATGGCCTATTATAAGGCCCCAGGTTTTGTTTGCTTTGTAAATGAATTGCCTCTTACAGCCACCCAGAAAATTGAAAGGACAGAATTAAAAAAAAATGCGGTAATACTGTTGGACGAGCCAAATACGATCACTACGGCACATCTGAAAAAAAGGCAGACTATTTGATGCAGCGGCGCCGATCATATGAAGGTATTGTGCTTACAGCACCATTCTCGATGCCTTATCAGCGGTATTCTATCAAAACCGCTCATTGGTGGATAGCTCGAGCCCTGAAGGGTAGCCTTAGTCTTGCGGGCTTACAACCAGCTGATGTAGACGGATTCACAGTTTCAAGCTTTACACTATTTCCTGACACTGTGGTTGGTCTGACTCAACACCTTGGTCTTTCTCCCCGCTGGCTCGATCATATCCCAATGGGTGGAGCGAGCGGTGTCGTAGCGCTGCGACGCGCTGCTCGTGCGGTACAGTGCGGAGATTCGGATATTGTGGCATGTGTTGCAGGGGATACTAACCATATCGACAGTTTTCGGCTAATGCTCTCAAGCTTTTCACGCTTTGCGTCTGACGCCTCCTACCCCTATGGCTACGGCGGACCAAATACTAATTTCGCACTTCTCACAGATCGCTACATGCAGGAATTTGGCGCCACTCGCGAAGATTTTGGCAGAATATGCGTTGCACAACGTAAAAATGCACTTTTAAATCCCGGCGCCGTAATGAAAAAGCCTCTTTCTCTAAGCGATTATATGAAGGCAAAAACCATTTCCGACCCAATCGCCCTCTTTGATTGTGTTATGCCCTGTGCCGGATCTGACGCTTTCCTCGTAATGCGGCAAGAAGAGGCTGAACGTCGCAAGATACCCTTTGCACGCATTGCTGGTACGATAGAAAGACACAATGCCCACGCTGAAGATCCAATCCAGCTCAGAGGTGGGTGGACTGTAGATGTCGATGAACTTTGGGACATGGCGGACTGCAGTCCGGATGCAATAGACGTTGTACAAACCTATGATGATTACCCCGTCATTGTCGCCATGCAGATCGAAGACCTTGGATTTTGCGGAAAAGGCGAAGCGCCTCATTTTCTAAGTGGTAAAGATATGACGATCAAAGGGGATTTCCCCCACAATACCTCTGGCGGTCAGCTCTCCGCAGGGCAGGCAGGAGCAGCCGGTGGATTTATTGGATTGGTAGAAGCGATACGGCAAGTCTCGCAACAGGCCGGAGGGACACAAGTAGGTGGGGCAAAAATTGCGCTTGTATCAGGCTTTGGTATGATCAACTATGACCGCGGAGTTTGCTCAGGTGCAGCTATTCTCAAGGCGGCTAACCCATGACAAACCCACTTTTACCACCACCAAGAAAAGATCCGCAAAAGCGTACTGTTTCACCAACACGCCCGCCAGAGGCTCGTAGCCGAGCTGCACTTGGGCTAAGCGCAGCCGCAGCTGAAGGGCGTTTTGCCCTTCAGCAATGTACCGAGTGTGGGAAAATTCAGTATCCGCCACGTGATGCTTGTAGTAATTGCTTATCCACTGAACTCAGGTGGAAAGATACAGACTGCCTGGGCAGCATCCTTGCAGAAACGAGGTTACGCACATCAATTAAGCCCTATTTTCGTGAACGGACCCCCTGGCGCACTGGCACCGTTAAACTTGATTCAGGGCCAGTGATTATCTGTCACCTTCATGGTGATTGTGAGCGGAATGGCCGTGTGCAAATCATCAATCGGCTTGATCGATCTGGACAGGCTGTTCTGTTCGCACTTCCCCAAAAGCGGAGCCTATATATGGAAGACGACCCACAACTTAGAGCGATGACCAGCGACCCGAAACACCGGCGAATCCTAATCACAGATGCCCGCAACCCAAATACACCCTATATTGCTAAATCTTTAGCTGCTGCGGGAGCGTCTCTAATCTTTATCGGTGAATCGGAAAATTGGCGCCCCTACCCTGGACAAGAGGCCGTTGCCCAACTGGATAAAGTCGAGGTGCTTCCCCTAGACGTAACAGACACGCAATCAGTTCAAAAACTTGCAGGCGCTATTGGTGGGAAGACCGATATCTTAATTAATAATGCCCACTTTGTTCGCCCAGGCGGAGTCTTTGTGCGGGGCGATACTGCAATGGCAAAAGAAGAGATCGAGGTGAATTACTTCGGGCTGATGCGCTTGGCACAGGCTTTTGGCCCTGCTATGTGCACTCGAACAGCTGATGGTGAAAATGCGGCAGTTGCTTGGGTTAATATTCTGTCAGTGCATTCGCTGTCAAATAATCCCCAATATGGGTGCTATTCTGCCTCTAACGCGGCAGCGCGATCTTTGAGCCAATCTCTCAGGGCAGAATTTCGTACCGCTGGTCTGAGGGTCATGAACATTTATTGCGGTCCAACGGAGGACGATTGGTATCAACCTTTACCACCTCCAAAGGTCTCACCACAGACAGTAGCCAAAAACCTTGTAGAAGGGCTGCGGGATGGACTTGAAGAAACCTATTGCGGAGATGTGGCCAAAGATCTCTTCGAGCGCTTCAAGGAAAGCCCCCACATTCTGGAACGTGAAATGACACTTGCTGGAGAGAGCCCATGAGCATGAAGCTCCTGACCAAGCTCGCAACCGCAATCGCAAACGAAAGCGTGAAAATCGTAGATCTTACTCACACGCTAGATCCTGATTTTCCAGTCATTATTCTTCC
>MDTB01043430.1_pt1 | contig 13209 bp, 13 predicted proteins | sample 811161 | NCBI WGS metagenome assembly MDTB01 (sample SAMN05326650, study PRJNA326480) | marine metagenome | isolation source: seawater | place: Mediterranean Sea | collected 2009 | reverse complement strand
TTTATTTGTTTGGTTGGTTCCAAAATTACAGCGACTTCTTTTTATTTTAGGTCTTGAAGTATCTTTTGTTACATTACAACATTTGCGACCACTTGCCTCACAATTTAATGTAGCATAGCTATCCCAAGTATTAATATTTGTAGGATTTCCTATCGATAGTAATGAAAAAATGAATTTATAAAACATTAACTTTGAAAAATCTAATTGATCAGTGTGATTATTTTGAGTCATCTTATATTTTAAACAGATTTTTCTTTTAGTGTTTTAAATGTAGAAAAATCTATATTAATCATATTATAAATAGAAGTATTTTCTTGTTTCATTTCATGTATTTTTCCTAGATATTTAAATTTTAAATATCTATTTTTAATAGCCAAAGTTTCTAATATTTCTTTATCATTGCCTTTTTTTTGTATAAATACAGATGATTTCTCTTTATTTCCTTCTTGTAATTTTTCTCGTGCTTTTTCTACTAATTTATTACTCTTATCTATTTCTTCCCTCAAATTAACATATAGTTGTAAACAATTATTCTCTATAATATATTTTCTAACAACTGTCTCTAGGAAACGATATGGTATATGGCTTGTATCACAAAACCATTCGAAACCTCCATACTCATTATTATAATGCATTTTAACTATTCCTAGAGGTGTTTCTTCTTCTATATATTTATCTTGTAGTAAAGATAACTCTTCTTCATTAATTTCATTTTTTTCTAATTTTTCAAATTCTGTTATATATTTTTTATCATATTCTGTATCATCGAAAAGAGCTTTAATGTTTGCTGATTCTTCTTCTTCATAATTTGAATTATCTGGGTCTTCTTTTGGTTTATATATATAACATAACTCACTATTCCACCGGCAATTAATACTCCTACCCCTACAATTCCAATCAAATATGCTGTTTTAGGTAATATATCAAGTAGATTTCTCATTATATATATAAATTATTATTTATTTAAGTTGTTCTAGGCGCAATGCGAATAAATTTTGAATTTCTTCTTGTAAGTCTGCTACTTTAATTCTCTGATAAGTTTTATAATTTGGGTGTAAACAAACTAAATACATTTCTTTAATTTGATAATCATAATTTTTTTCTAATAGAGCTTTATATGTATTTAATTGTAAACAATAATGCCAATAATTAGTATCAGGTATATGAGAAATACATTTAGTATTAGAATATTTATTCCAACGATTAGATTTAACAATTTCTTTACTTCGTTTCCAGTCATAAATTGAGAGAGTACCATCAGGATTCTTATATAACATATCAATTGACCCTGCCAGTTTTAATTCTTTATCCCATACCATCATCTCAGTGCGAAATGGTTTTAGATTAAGATAATCTTTATGAAATTGTTGAAAATAGGCAAACTCAACAGAATCATTTGATACATTTATATTATTATAAAAACATTCAATATCATAGTGCATTTGAGTGCCAGCTTTAGCAGCTTCATCACGATTTTTTTCCCATAAATCTTTAATTTGTTCCGGAGTCATTCCATAATAACGACTTTGTGGCCAGCGTTTTGAACGCATCATATTATCAATAATATTATCTGCATTAAAATGTTTAAAATGACTATGATTAAATGTGGTTACAGAGGTGAAAGATGAATCACCATCAATTGTATAGATATGAGGTCCTTCATCAAATGTAATATGTTGATCTCTAGGATGAGAATTAAGATTTTGTAAATAGGTTGGAGGTGGATTAGTAGAAGTCATTGGAGAGATTAATAAAAATTTAATTAAGATCAATTTTATTTATGTTAATTACGTTTTCGGCTTTTATTTCGTTTACGACGACGTTTTGTACCAGATTTTCTCTGACGCGTTTTTTTACTTTTTTTTAATAATTGTTTTAAATTTGTTTCTAAACTATTAGAAGAACTTGGTTGAAATAGTTTTTTAAAATCACGATTAGATAAAGTTTTTTTTTATTTGTGATTGGATTATATGTTTTTAATATCATTTTAGGTTGTTTACCTAAATTATTAAATAGTCCTTCCATATCAAATCCATCAGTTAATTGTCCATTTTTATACGCACGACGAGTGCTCATTTTATATATTTGGGTTTTCATATAAAATAAATATATAAAATAATTATAATGGAAAAACTACCACCTAGTAGTTTTAAGCCTGTGCCTCAAAAAAAATTAAAATATGTAGCAGAAGGAACTACTAAAACTAAATTTGATCAAGTTGTGAACCATGAGTTTTTAAAAAGTTATTTTAATCGGTAATAAATATGATAACTTTTACTTACATCAGGTTGTGTCACCTATAATTTTTTAAATAAAAATAATTATTACTATTCTTTCTTTCAATTATTAAACCATTATCTTTAAAAAATGAAGTACCAACATTCATACCAGGATTAAAAGGAGAAATATCCGGATATGTATTACGATCAAAAATATATGTTGTTCTAATTCCCCATGAGTGATAAGTATATTTATAATCAGAACTAAAATTAATTTCTATTACTCCTGATACTTTTTTACCAAATGCACTTAATGATTCAACGAACACTTCTTGTTGAGAAAATTTATCATTATATATACTAGAATCTATAACAATCCAAGGATGACCCCCTCCAGAATCTAGTATTGCGCCAAAATTTATATCAATAGGTATTGGTATATCAGATATTATAAGAGTTGATACATCTGCTATAATCAGTTTTGTATCACCTAAATTATACCAATATTCATTTAAGTTTACTTTATATATATTATTAGGTCTATAATTATACAATAATAATTCATTAGTATTAATTTCATAGTATTTACTTTTATAACAAGGCTCTCCTACTACACATTTATTTTCTGTATTAACCATACAATACATATCATTACTACCATCATAATAATAAAAGCTTTCACAAATTCTATTATCTATTTCACTACAGTGATTATGGATGGGATATCGGTCATTACAAATACTTTCATCTGTAATTAAATCATATAAATAATGACTACCTACTTTAGCAATATTATTGTAAGGACCACCATTATAATTCCAGTTTGAGCCGTCACATGAAATGAGATTAGTCCTTAAATTGTCATGTCTTTGATATTGTACTGCACGTATTTTAGTATTTTTAGTTACCAAACTAATATCACTGGATAATAATGAAATAGGACCATGTCGCATATTTCCTATATTACCCCATTCGTCTAGAACTGAAGTATCTATTATAGGATAATTTTCACTAATATCTTTTGTAAAACAAGTATCTGGTATAACTAAAAATCTAGAACCAGTATCAACTAATACATTTGATAAAATAGGAGTTTCTAGATTTAATCCATATATATCTACAGTTACACCTTCACTTTCCCACATATCTGATTGAAGAGATAGCTCAATTCGTATTGGTTTTTCTGCTATATAAGTATATGATTTTCCATCTTTATTTGATAAATTGTAATTTTTACCATTAAATATTTTACCATTTGGTAATTTAAATATATTATTTTTTAAACAATTAATATCTATTAAAGTATTTTTAAAAATATGATTTTCATAACTTAGGTCAGTATTTATAATACTCAACTGAGTATCTCTCATTGTATATATATAGATAAAATAAATTATTGTGAAAAGTTATTTTAATTAGTAATATATATATATATATAATGGAATCCTATGGTCCAGTAAAAGGGCGTTGTCGAAAAGGATATAAGAAAAATAAAACAACAAAAATGTGTGATCCAATAAAAGAGAAGAGTAAAAGTCCGCAACATTTATCAAAATCAAAAACAAAGTCAAAAACAAAGACAAAAACAACATCTAAATCTAAAAAATTGAATAGTTATGGTCCTGTGAAAGGACGTTGCCGTAAAGGATACAAAAAAAACAAAACAACCAAGATGTGCGACCCAATTGAACAACCAAAACCCAAAGAAATTAAGGATATATTAGAAATTAAAGATAAGATGTCTGAAGATGAAGGAAATCCTAGCAATGTACCTATATTGTCTAAAAATGAGGCCTATATAAAAGCTTTACAAGAATTGGAATCACTTCATAAAACTATTGGAGATATGTTTAGAGCGCGAGCTTATCAAAAAGCAGCTGAGGCAATTATTATGTACCAAAAGCCTATTACTAGTCTAGATGAAATAAAAGGACTTTCTGGAATTGGTAAAACTATATTAGAAAAATTAAAAGAATTAGATGAAACAGGTTCAATTAAAAAATTAGTCTCTATGAGAGCAAATCCAATGAATATATTTACTAAAATTTATGGTGTAGGTCCATCTAAGGCAAAAGAACTAGTTAAAAAAGGAATTACAACTCTAGAACAATTGCGAGAGAATAAAGATGAATTAAATACCCCACAAAAATTGGGTTTACAATATTATGAAGATTTAGAAAAACGTATTCCTAGGAGTGAAATACAAGTATTTGAAAATATATTTAAAAAACAATTTAATTTTGAAGACACTACTTTAGCTGATGGAGCAGATTTTAAAATTGTTGGTTCTTATCGTCGTGGATTAAAGAGTTCTGGTGATATTGATGTTATTATTACAAATAATAATAATCCAAGTATTCTAAAAACATTTGTAAATAAATTACAAGAACAAGGAATTATTCTACATAAATTAGCAGAAGGAAAACGCAAGTGTTTAGTAATAGGACAATTAGAAAAAGGTAAACCAGCTCGTCGCCTAGATTTCCTTTATACTCCTCCAACAGAGTATGCTTTTGCAATTCTATATTTTACTGGAAGTGCATTATTTAATACAGTTATGCGACAGCGAGCTTTAGATATGAATTATACTCTTAATGAGCAGGGATTTCATACAATGATAAAAGGTAAGAAAGGGAAAGCTATAGATGATGAATTTAAAACTGAGAAAGATATATTTGACTTTTTAAATCTAGAATACAAACGACCTGAAGAAAGAATTAATGGATCCGCTGTTCAGAGTAAAGTACAAGATGATTCAGAATCTTTAGTTATTAAGTCACCTAGTAAAAAAGCCATTAAATCACATAAAACTACTTTAAAATCTAAAAAAATTACACCATTAGAACATCTAAAAACATTTCAAAAAGAAGGAGTAAAATATTTACATAAACTTACTCCAGATAATCTAGCAGAAATAATTAAATTTGCTAATGATGCATATTATAATCATGAATCAGTTATTACTGATAATCAATATGATATTATTAAAGAATATTTAGAATCTAAAAGTCCTAATCATAAAGTTCTTGATGAAATAGGAGCTCCAGTCGAGCATAAAAAAGTAAAATTACCATATGAAATGTGGTCAATGGATAAAATTAAACCAGATACTAAAGCTTTACATAAATGGATAACTAAATATGATAAACCAAAACAATATGTTGTTAGTGCAAAATTAGATGGAGTAAGTGGTTTATATGTTATTAAAAATGGAGAGAAACATCTTTATACAAGAGGTAATGGACGTGTAGGTCAAGATATATCACATTTAATTTCATATTTACAATTACCAGATTTAAAAGAAGATTTGGTTATTCGTGGTGAATTTTTAATTTCAAAAGCAAATTTTAAAGAAAGATTTAAAGGTTCATCTAATGCACGTAATACAGTATCTGGAATTATTAATCGTCTTAGTATTGAGCCTGAAAAATTAAAATATGTAGACTTTGTTGCTTATGAATGTATTTACCCAGAAATACCATCCTTAGAACAAATGAAATTTTTAGAAAAATTGGAGGTCAAATGTGTTTTATATAAAGAGATTGGAGATAATACAAAATATATACTGTCTAATGAGTTTCTCTCTGCACTATTAGTAGAATGGAGAAAATCTTATCAGTATGAAATTGATGGAATTATTGTTGCTCATAATAAAATATATCCTCGTAAATCTGGGAATCCAGAACATGCTTTTGCTTTTAAAATGGTACTTTCTGACCAAATTGCTGAAGCAAAAGTTCTAGATGTATTATGGTCAGCCAGCAAGGATGGATTTTTAAAACCTAGAATTCGTATAGAACCAGTCTTTCTTTCAGGTGTTAAAATAGAATACGCTACAGCATTTAATGCTGCATTTGTTGAAAAAAATAAATTAGGTATTGGTGCAATAGTCAAAATTATTCGTAGTGGGGATGTTATTCCTTATATTATGGATGTAGTAGAACCAGCTCCAGAACCAAAGATGCCAGATGAAGACTACATTTGGAATCCTACACATATTGATATTATTTTACGAGATAGTAGTAATAATATAGAGGTTAAATTTAAACAAATTCTTGCATTTTTCAAAACTATGGATGTAGGTGGACTAGGTCCAGGAAATATTAAAAAAATAATGGATGCAGGTTATGATGATGTAGCTAGTATTTTAGCTATGACACCATCAGACTTTTTAAAAGTAGATGGTTTTAAAGAAAAAACTGCACAAAAGTTATTTAAAAATATAGATGCAACAATTAAGAATGTTTCATTACCAACTTTAATGAAAGCAACAAATATATTTGGGAGAGGTTTAGGAGAGAAGAAGTTAGAACCAATTTTACAGGCTTATCCTGATATTTTACAAAGCGAAGAAAGTAGTCAGGCTAAATTAGATAAACTAGTAAAAATGAAAGGTTTAGGAGAGAAAACAGCAAAATTATTTGTAGATAATATTGATACATTTAAGGTATTTTTGGTTAAGGCAAAATTACTATATAAGTTAGAAGAATATATAAAAACACTAAAAAAAATAGAAAAAATAGAAGGCCCTCTTTCTGGTAAAACAGTTATTATGACAGGATTTAGAGATAAAGAATTAGTTGAATTAATAAAAAAAGCTGGAGGAAAAATAGGTTCATCAGTAAGTAAATCAACTTTTAAAGTAATTGTACAAGATATTGAACAAGATACTGATAAGGCAAATAAAGCACGAAAATTAGGTATATTAATATTGGAAGATGATTTTAGGAAACAGTTTTTGTAATTAGTACTTCTTTTATAGTTTCTTTAATAAATTTAATTTTTTTAGGTTGGTCAGATAATATATTTGAAATAAATGTACTATAAGTATTATATAGTTTTTCATTTTTAATTATACTACTTTCATGTTTACTTTGCCATTTAGATAATTGTATAGTAATTTGTTTTACTATATAATTATAGAGTTCATTAAGATCAGTATTTACTATTGGTCGCCAATAATTTGTATAAATATATATTTTAGATTGATTATGTAAAATTATAGGTAAATCTTTTTTATTTAGCCAATTAGTTAATACTTCAACAAGTAATTTAGGCAAATTATCTAAATATGGTTCTACTTTAGGTATTTTAATTAGTTGAATAAATTCTGTATAGGATTCTTTAGAATAAGGTACATTTATTATGGTTGAGGAAGATTTTGTTTCTAGTCTATCAATTCTTTCAGTAAGATTATAAATTATTTGTATTAGTATAGATTTATCAATATCTGGTTGGGACTTTAATTGTTGTATTAGGAATTTGTGCGACATATTTAAAATTAATTATTTAATTATATAAATTCAATTTTATTTACCCAATATATGAATTCAAGTAATATATTTAAACATTCTAGATGTATAGGATGTTTACATAAAAATGGTATTAGTACAGATATATCACAACAAATAATAAAATTAAGTACTCTTAATAAAAAAATTACAAAAAGTATTGGTCAATCTAGCAATCAATATTTAGGAAATTTAGCAAGTTTAAATGTATCGAAAGATATTGGTTGTAATAAAATTAGTAAAAATAATCAATCTAGTGATAGATATAATAAAGCAAGTGTTCCTATAACAGCAATTATTCCAACTAGAGGAAATAGTACTAAACGTACACAAACTACTTTACGACCCGGTGCTTTAGGACCAGGAGGAATAGGAGTTGACATTAAACATAATTCTTATGCAAGATATTTAGCTAAAAAAAAAGGTAAAGCTATTTTAGGAGAAATAACTCCTACTACTATAAAAAATTCAAAACGAGTTGTTAATAATAAATTTATGAAATCAAGAGTTGTTAGGGGAGGTGTAGTTTGTCAATAAAATAATTTATATATATATATATGACATTGATTTTTAAACCTAAAAATATTTCTTCAATAAAATTACACCAAGAAAATAAATATCAATTTAGGTCTATTAAAAGTATTCAATTAGGATTTAAAAATTTGGGAATTAAAAAAGTTAGTTGTGGTTGTGGAAAATAATTTTGTTGAAGTTATATATATATGGTTAAAATTATGATGAAAATAGGAAATCATTTTAATTCCAATAACAGATCACGTTATAGTGTACCAAATAATCAAGTTATGTTTGGTTTAAATGGAAACAGAAAAGTAAATAAATTAAGAGCTCCTGCTATTTCTAAATCATGTGATTCTTGTATACCTCCTTCGAGTGGTAGTTTTGATAGTATTTTACAAGAAAATCTAGAACAAAATAATAACTTAGAACATAAGAAGGTACTACATAAAAGTGTAGTCCATAAAAAAGAATCACATAAAATAAGCAACCGTATAAATTCTTTACATAAGAGTGAACAATCTCAAAGGAAATTACATGAAAAAGAGAAGCGTGAAAGGGAACAGCGTGAGAGGGAACGGCGTGAAAGGGAACGGCGTGAAAGGGAACGGCGTGAAAGGGAACAGCGCGGGAAAGAACGACGTCAGAGAGACCAGCGTGACAAGGAACAGCGTGACAAGGAACAGCGTGAGAGGGAACAGCGTGGGAAAGAACGACGTGATAGAGAACGACGTCAGAGAGACCAGCGTGACAAGGAACAGCATGAGAGAGAACAGCATGATAGGGAACAACGTGAAAAGAAAGATCGTATAAATGCATTACGTAAAAATACGGAATTAGAAAAAGAAAGTGAAAATAAAAAGAAATATGAAAAAGCATTACATGATATGAATCAACGAGCTAAGATATTACGCAAAAATAGGGATGAAAATAAAAAAGAACGAGATAAACAACTACAACAAAATAAACAGCGTCATAATGAATGGTTAGAGAAAAAACTACACCGTAAAGAAGAGGCTGATAAGCGACAGCGTGAGAGGGAACAGCGCGAGAAGCAACAGCGCGAGAAGCAACAGCGCGAGAGGGAACAGCGTGAGAGGGAACAGCGTGAGAGGGAACAGCGTGAGAGGGAACAGCGTGAGAAGCAACAGCGTGAGAGGGAGCAGCGTGAGAAGCAACAGCGTGAGAGGGAACAGCGTGAGAGGGAACAGCGCGAGAGGGAACAGCGCGAGAAGGAACAGCGTGAGAAGGAACAGCGTGAGAAGCAACAACGTGAGAAGCAACAACGTGAGAGGGAACAGCGTGAGAGGGAACAGCGTGAGAAGCAACAGCGTGAGAGGGAACAGCATGAGAAGGAACAGCGCGAGAGGGAACAGCGTGAGAAGGAACAGCGTGAGAAGGAACAGCGTGAGAAGGAACAGCGTGAGAAGGAACAGCGTGAGAAGGAACTACATGAAAAAGCTTTACAAGAAAGAAAAAAACTAGAAAGTAGCGATGAAGAAAAGAAACCTCCTAAAGAAAAAGAGCTAGGTGAAATCTTTGCTGAATCTCCTACATCTGTTTTAACAAATGATTTTGAAGGTCAAGTAATGAATAATAATAAACATGTCTTACTCTTATTTTATGCACCTTGGTGTGGATGGTGTAAGAAAATAGCTCCAGATTTTATTAAGGCAACTCAAGACTTACAGAGTAAGTCAGATGTAGAGTTAATGGTTATTGATGCAACTCAACATCAAATAAGTCATCCTAAGGTACAACTACAAGGTTTCCCTACAGTTATCTTATTTAAGAAAGATGATAAGGCAAATCCAGTAGAGTATAATGGTAATAGAACTGCAGATGATTTGGTAGAGTTTATAGATGTACAAGCATATGGAAAAGTTGTAAAACCAAAAGAAACTGAGTTAGGAAAACTATTTTCTGAAGCTTCTACATCTGTTCTAACAAATGATTTTGAAGGTCAAGTTATGAATAATAATAAACATGTTTTACTCTTATTTTATGCACCTTGGTGTGGATGGTGTAAGAAAATGGCGCCAGACTTTATTAAAGCATCTCAAGACTTACAGAGTAAGTCGGATGTAGAGCTAATGGTTGTTGATGCAACTCAACATCAAGTTAAGCATCCTAAGATACAACTACAAGGTTTCCCTACGGTTTTCTTATTTAAGAAAGACGATAAGGCTAATCCGGTAGAGTATAATGGTAATAGGACTGCAGATGATTTGGTAGAGTATATAGATGTACAAGTATATGGAAAAGTTGTAAAACCAAAAGAAAGTGAGTTAGGAAAACTTTTTTCTGAATCACCTACATCTGTTCTAACAAATGATTTTGATGATCGGGTCATGAATAATAATAAACATGTATTACTCTTATTATATGCACCTTGGTGCGGATGGTGCAAGAAAATAGCTCCAGATTTTATTAAAGCTACTGAAGAGTTACAGAATAATTCGAGTGTGGAGTTAATGGTTGTTGATGCAACTCAACATGAAGTAAAACACCCTAAGGTACATCTACAAGGCTTCCCTACAATTATCTTATTTAAGAAAGACGATAAGACAAATCCTGTAGAGTATAATGGTGATAGGAGTACCAGTGATTTTATTAAATTTGTAAATACAAATATAGGTGGTGAAAATATTCAACTTAAAGTGCAAGAAACTTCTGAAGAAAGTAATAAAGTAATTGATATTACGAATAATTTTAATCAACTGGTAATGGATAGTTCAGAAGATATTATTGTTATGTTTTATGCTCCTTGGTGTGGATGGTGTAAAAAAATGTTACCAGACTATAGTAAACTTGTTGAAAAGTTTAAAGACCATTCCTCTAAATTAAAGATTATGAAAATGGATGCAACTGCAAATCAAGTAAAACATGATAATATTAAAATATATGGTTTCCCATTAGTTCATTACTTTAAGGCTGGTGATAAACAAAATCCGGTTGAATATAAAGGAAATAGAAGTTTAGATGATATGGTTAATTATATAAATGCAAATAAAACATTTTAATTTTCTAATGTTATTTTATGAGAAGAGTTGAAGGATATAAAAGATTTTTAAGAAGTATTAAAAAAAAACTATTTGAATATAGATTTGATAGAGCTAGTCCAGATAAAAAAAAAGGAATAACATTTGATGAAGCTGAACATTTAATTAAAGTATTTTTATTAAATAGAAATGTGGAATTAACTGTTAAACAAGCAGAAAAAGAGGCTAAAGATAAGATTGAACTATTAAAAGAAATAATTAAAAAATTAGAACATTCTCCTTCACATAAATATTTGCCGATATTAAGAAAAAAAAGAAAATCAGCTCGTCGTACAATTAAACGACAAAGTAGTTTGCAAGCACGCAAACCTCGTCATCATGATGAAAAGCGTTATTATATGACAAGATTTAAACGAAAAAAAAATACAAAAAAAACAAAACGTAGTTTACATCATAGTTTAAGTCCATCAGAAAAATGGGGAACAGTCTAATTTTATATTAATTTAAAAATTGATATAAAATATAATTTATTATAAACTATAGTAATGTCAGCATTTCATCACCAATTATCAAAAATGAATCCTCTCAAACTTAAATTATTTGTAGATAAATCTAATTATCCAGAACTTGAAGAAAAATATAAAAAACATATTGAAGATCATAATTATAAATTAGTTTTAGGAGTGCATCCTGATTCAGGATTTGATTTATTTACTCCAGTAGATAATTTGATTACAGCGGGCGAACTATCAACAATGATAGATTTAAATATTTCTGCTGCATTATATGAAGAAGATATTACTTATCCTCATGCTTATTCTACTATTGGTATTTCAGCAACTTCTTCTTTGTTTTTACTGTTCTTTATGAGTGCTAGTATTTATATGTATATTATGGTAGGTTTACTTTCAATGGGATTAATGTGGTTACTTGATGAAGACCAATATACTATGATAATTAAAGAGAAACCTATTCCTTTTAAGTTATATCCTCGTTCTAGTATGGGTTCTAAAACTCCTCTTCGTCTAGGAAATAGTGTAGGTATAATTGATAGTGGTTATCGTGGACATCTAAAGGCTTGTGTAGATTGTTGTGGTGAAGAAAATTACCATATTGAGAAATATGACCGTCTTTTGCAAATAGTTTCTTTTTCAGGACGACCTATTTTTGTAAAGCTTGTAAATAGTATCGATGAACTAGGTATTACTATTCGTAATGATGGAGGTTTTGGTTCAACTGGCAAATAAATATAATTAAATATAAATAGTGAGAATTATCTATAAGTGAATGATAAAATTAAATATTATTGAGGTTATACATCCTTTAGCTAGATTAATTTTTTTACGATATTTTAATCATTGGCGAGAAGTAGTATATAAAGGAACATTGTTTCAATATCAGGCAAATCCTAATAATTTTAGTATGGCTAGTATAGGTGATTCTTCTGAAAGTGATATTAGTTATAACAGTAGTGATGATGAGCCATATTTTATGGAGCCTATGAATCAGCAAGAAAATCTTCTTTATGAGCAAGCATTTAAAAATTATAAAAAACTAAATTTAAAAGCGGTTGAGGATGAAATTAATCGTTCTTATCTGGATTTAAATCATCAATTTTCGGCATCATTGGATATATTGGCAAGTTATTTAAAAGGACAAAAGATTATTTATATGGAATCTAAATTTTGGTGTGAACAACAATTGAATCGTCTTATGTTGCCGGCTATATTTTTATCTTCATTAAGTTCTGTATTAATAAATACATTTAATCACTGTAATAATGATGATTATGATTATTTATTGTCAGGATTATCAGCATTAGTAGCTTTTATGTTAGCATTAGTAAACTACTTAAAATTTGATGCAGCGGCTGAGGCACATAAGATATCTTCGCATCAATATGATAAATTACAGACATCTGTAGAATTTACTTCTGGTGCAATTTTATTATTTAATAAGTCTAGTCAAATAGATTGCCGAGAGATGACATGTAATAAATTAGAAAAAGATATGCAAGATAAAATTGAAGATGTTAAAAAACAAATAGCAGAAATAAAAGAAACGAATCAGTTTATTGTACCTAGACTTATACGCTATCGCTATCCTGTAATTTATAATACAAACGTATTTTCTATTATAAAAAAGATAGATGATCATCGGAAAAAAATGATTACTTATTTA
>MDTB01026398.1_pt1 | contig 13209 bp, 11 predicted proteins | sample 811161 | NCBI WGS metagenome assembly MDTB01 (sample SAMN05326650, study PRJNA326480) | marine metagenome | isolation source: seawater | place: Mediterranean Sea | collected 2009 | reverse complement strand
TAAAACAATTGAAAAATAATCAAGCTAATTTAAAAATACAATATTATGATTTAGTTAAACGATCACAAATAAAATATTATTTAAAGTATTTTCCGGAATATAATCAATATTTTGATAAATATACAGTACAATACGAAACTTTTCTAGATAATATGTTTAATATCATTAACAATATTAATAAATATCATACTAATCAGATTAATAATAATCTACAACATCATATAAAAAAAATTAAAACAAGATATTATGATCTTAATAAACCACTACTACAAGAAATACCAAGAGATTATATTAAATCATATTTTAAATCTTTACCTAGTCATGTTATGTATAGTATAGTTAATAATTATTTTGATAATTCTGTTAATTCAGGTAAATCAGTTGAAACCAATATTGGTTCTGCTGGTTCTGCTGGTGCTGATTGTGAGGGTTCATCTTTTACAGAGTCAGTTGAAGTAGATACTAAATTAGCAGAATCAGATGTTTTGGAAGATGATGAAGTTGTTTCAATAACAGAAGAGGTAGCAAATTCAGTTGCTAAATCTGAATAAATAGTATTTAAAATATTTACAGCTTCTTGAAACATTCTAATTATATCTAATTTTTCAACAGGTTTTCTAAATCCTAATCTAATAATACTTTCATCAATGTGTGGATGTGGTTTTCTAAATCCGCAAAAATGTAATCTATCTGTTTTTTTAATACCATAATATGTTTTATATAAAATATATTCTAGTATTTTACCAAGTGTATAGTCCTGTTTAATTAGTTTAATATCATACCCATTATCAAGTGTTGTATTTGATTCAGTAATAAGATCAGGATTATCATTTAATTCAGTAAATAATTGTTTAAGATTATTGATTAAAATAGTACATGCTTTTGCAACCAATTGTTCATTAGTATATTGTCCGATAGTTTCTATAATAAAATCAAAACTATCATCTATTGTAATTCTCTGTTTAGTTAAATTATCAAAATCACTTAATTTTTCTTGAATTAATTCTTGTGATAATGCTTGTGATGATAGTTGTTTTTGTAATTTTAATCGTTCTATATCTGCTAATTCTTCATTTATAGTTTTACCATAACTACATATAGATGTAGCATTATATACTGCATTATTCTTAGCAGTTGAAATATCAAATGTAGCCGATAATTTAATTTCTTCGGCTTGTTTAATAGATGTTTGTGGTCGTAATCTAATAATTTCTATATAATCCTGTGTTATATCATTTTTAGGAAAAAGTTTCTCTACTATTTTTTTTGAAACAGAAGTATCAGATTGTTGATCTACTATCTCTATTGATTGTGTAGTAACATGCATAATAGTATTTGTTGTATTTTTTTCATGTATTTGTATTTTATAATTTTTATAATTCAATTCTGAATCTACATCTAATATTACTGGAATACATGATATTCGATGTTCTATCATTTCATTTGTAAATCTACTTTTATTTACCAATATATCTATTGTTTTACTTTTATATGGAGATGCTTTCATAACAACTACGGGAATATCTGATAAGATACATCTACGTAAAGCATTTGCTAAACTAACATTTATATTTTGTAATGTAAATTTAAGAATACCGCCATCAGTAGTAATGTTTTGTACTTCTACACTCATTATATATCTATATATCTATATATAAATATATAACTCACTATTTATCTCAATTTTCGTAAATAATTTAAAAATAACTTAATATATTAAAACATATTATGAATTATATTTTATATTATAGTAATAACTGCAAAAATTCTGCGGCTGTACTTAGTCATATTGGAAAAAGTACTTTTAAAGATAAAATGCATTTTATTTGTGTAGATAATCGTACACAACAAGGTGATGATACTTATATTATTTTATCAGATGGCCAAAAAGTATTATTACCTCCAAATATAAATGCAGTTCCTGCATTATTATTACCTAGTAGAGGATATCGTGTAGTATTTGGAGATGATATATTAAAACATTTACAAGAAAAAATCCATCAAGAAAAACAATCTGCTGTTGTAGAATCTGGAGAACCAGTTGCATTTTCATTTGGAGGATCAAATGATGTAGTATCCGATCAATTTAGTTTTTTAGATCAAAGTGCAGATGAATTATCAGCAAAAGGTAATGGTGGATTACGACAACAATATCATTATGCAAAATTAAATGAAAATATTACAATAGAAACACCACCAGATACATGGGAACCAGATAAAGCAAACGAATCTGACTATCAAAAATATGAAGCTTCGCGTAACTTACAATAATTTACAATAAAAAGAAATTAATATTAAAATTGTTTATTTTTTGTTCTATTTATTATGTTTTTTCTCTTTTTTCTGTTTTTTATCATTATCTTTAAAATATAATGCTAAATCATTATCTCTCTCTTGTTGCATCTTATTTATTATATCATCTATATTACCTTTAATCGGCTCATCATTTATATCATCACTAAAATCAGGTTTTTCTGGTATATTGACATTTAATATATCTTGTAATTCTGTTTGTTTTGCATTTAATTGTTTAGAGAATTCATTTAATCTCTCGCTCGATGCTTTATCGGAAGTCATGTCTAATGGTTTAGGTAATACTGATATATCTGATTGTGTAGATACATCTGATATATTAAACGGAGTATTTGATACCTTTTGTTGGGTTGATTGTATTTGCTGGATTTGTTGATTTTGTTTAAGATTTTCTATAAAATTATAAATAAAATATAGTATCTCTTTATTTAATTGCAATATATTTGTATTATCTATTATAGTATTATTGGCTATTTCATATATTTTTGCATCTATATTAGAAATAATTATAGGAATATATTTATCATCTAAACTATCAAATACATTCTCGTTTAATAAACTATTCCAAATTAAAGCTTTGTTATCATTACTACAAAATCTTCGTTTAATCATAATAATAATACTAAATTTAAGATAAATTGTTTATATTTATTATATTTACTATAAATAATTTATTTTGTAAATAGACTTTTAATATTATAATATATATAATAAATGCCTAGACCTAAAAAGAGATATAAAAAGAGACCTAAAACAAAACGAGCAAAGAGATCTAAAAAGAGGTCTAATAAGAAAACTAAAACAAATTCTAAAAAAGAATTTAGAAAGGATAATTGTAATTCAGCAAATAAATTTGGTGGTAATAAATTACCATATACATGTTATGATAAAACTACATTAATACAAATAAAAGATTTATGGAATAAGAGACATCCTGATGAAAAAATAAACTCAACAAATCCATGGATAATTTGGAAAAGTTTAAAAAATAATATGGGTTCATTATGTGAAAGTGAAAAATGTTGGTTAAGACAAAAATTTATAAAAAAAAAAATTACCTCGTAATTTAATGAATAAAATATTTGCCCCGGATGTTCCTAAAAGTTGGACTAAAAACCCAAGAGAATGGTTATCCAGTGTAGATATTAGTGCAGTAATGAAACAATATGAAAATAGTTTTAAAAACTTTATGTTTTTAGGTCCAACACCTATTGATTTTGATAAAAAATTAGATGATGGATACGTATGGGATGAAATTCATAATTTTGATTTAGAAAAATCAATAAAAAAAGGAAAAACAAAATTTGGATTTATATTTAATACAGATGCACATGATAAAGATGGTACGCATTGGATAGCTTTATATCTAGATATATATAATAAAACACAACCATATATATCTTATTTTGATAGTAATGGTATTGAAATACCTCATGAAATAAAGGTTTTAGTAGATAGAATAATAGATCAAGCAAAATCACTAAATATTAATCTGAAATTTATGCAAAATCATCCATTAAGTCATCAAAATAAAGATGGAGAATGTGGAATATATACTATATATTTTATAACTCAATTATTACAAAATATAAAACCAATCAGTTATTTTAATACTGTAAAAATACCAGACAATATTATGAGCAATTTCCGTAAAATATTTTTTAATATATAAATAGATACTATAATTCCAATAAATACATAGACGCTAATATATATAACCTATTTAACCCAGATTAAATCTACAATTAATATTTATTATTACTATTTATTATTTATTATTACTTATTATTAAAAGTTAAAAGAAGCTTCTTCCCGGTTATCGTCCAAAAAACTTACCTTTATTTTATAGCTAGACATATCAAAATCAGATGTTCCAGTTCCTCCTCCACTCATATAAATATTATATGCTTGATCTGCATTTGTTGCACTATCCCAATATTGAAATTTAGAGGTCCACCCATCAAATCCTCCTTTTGGAGTAATTGATACTGAATTATTTTTACTTTTTGAGAGATCTACAATATTATCTAATATATATGATGTAGCTAACCTACCATTAATATATATATCTAATGTTTTACCATACACACTAATTACTACATTTACCCATGATTGTAATGGAATATTTTTAACAATAGCAGTACTTAATTGATTATCTGGTTTTGTAGTATTAAGCATATGACTTAATCCACTTGTTTGTAACGTGTTTTTTAAAATACTTTGACATTTTGGTGTTAATGTAGACAAAGAAGTAGCAGGGGATGGTCCAGCCATACTATTAAATATTACAAATAATTGAGGTAAACAAGTTAATAATGTCTGAGCTTCTGTTTGAGGTAAATCTTTTATTAGGGGTTTTATATTATTAATTCTAGATTGCAAATCTTTTGTATTTTCTGTAATTATTGAATCCATTTGTTGTTTAATGTGTTTACAAGTAGTAAAATGACAGTAAGTATTTTTATTATCAGAAGTACACGCCTGATTACATAAGTCTGTTATAAGTTGACCTATCAATAATTGATTCTTTTCCGATTGAATCTTTATAAGTTCCGAAGTAGGTTGAGCAGTAGTTCCAGGATTACTACCTGATGCTCCTTCTCTTAAAACTGATCTTCCTGGTATAAATTGTTCATTATAGTCACCGCCATCAAATATATCCATATTACCACCATTATTAACAGTTTTTACATTATTTAGGGCGCCGGATACAGAATTAAATACAGAAGGCGTATTTACATTACCTGCGTGGAATGCATTTAAAAAAGTTGATATATTACTAGCTGTAACATTACCATCAGTTCCACTACTACCTAAACTGGTTCCACTACCACCACTACCTATACTAGTTCCACTACCACCTATACTAGTTCCAAACATAGAACTGGTTCCATTATTTCCAGATACTGAGCTTGGGGTAGAACCTGAATTTGTGCCACCGGATACTTTACTACCGACTTCTACATTAAGATCATTATTATATGCACTAAAATATACTCGAATATTGTTATTACGTACAAATAATATTTTTTGTTGTTTACGTCGATAAGTCCAATCATTTATATAAAACCATACTGAATATGTAAAATTACTACTTTGCCCTAAACTATCGCTAGCAACAACTTGTGATTTTTTAGCACTAGTTAAATATGTTAATGGATTTAATGATTCATATATCCAATATACTATTTTTACTAAAATATAAATAATAATTATAAATACTATAATTAATAATAGTGAATATCCTAGTTCATTTACATTAAACATAATAATATTATATATTATTATATTATAATTATTATATTATAATACTTATTTTTTCTTAGCGAGACCTTTTATTTTATGTGCATCTGTTTTAATATTAATATTTCTAATTCTAGGTATATTTTTTAAATCTAAATCTGGGTTTTTAGATGTATAATTAACAAAATTATCTAATGTTATAGTTTTATTTTTATCTCTTTTATTTCTTTTAAACATAGAAACAGTAGTTTTTGTTATATCAATATCATTACATTGGGTAGTATCTTTATTTATATTATTTCTATTATTTCTATTATTAGTATCAATATCTTTATCTACATTTGTATCTATACTTGTATCTTTATTTGTATCTATACTTTTATAATTCTCTTGTAATATATCATTCGTATCTGTTTGTTTAATATAATCAATAATTTCATTTATATAATTTGTATGAATATTTTGCAAAGATTTTGTTGGATATTTTTCTTTAAGCATTTGTTTTGTTAATAGAATTATTCGTTTTTTATAAAATTTTTTTTCTTGTAAAGAGAAATTACAATCGGTTTTCTCTAAATCAACATTATATAATGAATTTGCAAAAAATTGTAAAGTTATATTATCTAAATCTTTCTGATGTTTATCCATAATTAACCTTAATATATTATTACTTAATAATATACATGTAACTATATCTATAATCTTATCATTATTTTATAATCTTATCATTATTTTATAATCTTATTAATATATCTCTATTCTTATCATTATCTTTATTTTAAATTTTGACGTTCATTTCGAGTATCTGTATTAAACAAATGCTGTGGTAAATTACAATTATTTGGATTAAATGTTGCTAATTTAGGCTCTGTAAATAACTCTGGAAATGGTTGTTCTACATATTTAGATGGTAAATACGATTTATACAAATCACTATCTGTTCCTGGTATATATTTTGCTTGCGGACAATCCTGTATTGCAAAAAACTGATTCCTTAATAATGAATATACATCTATATTCGTAGCAAACCCACTCCAAGGTGCTTGTGCAGTTCCTGGATTAAATATAGTAGACACACTATATGGTTCATAATGGTGTTTTGCAACATCAGGTTTTACTCTTCTATCTACTATTGGTAAATGTGCATATTTTGTAGATACTGGTCTCATACTATATTGTGGTTGTAATGCTTCAGATGGTATATTTCTATCAGCAATACGTACATTTAATTCATTATCTTTTGTAATATTACAATAAGATATTCCATCTATAACTCCATACATTCTAGAACCATTATTATTATTTGATTTAGAATTAGATATATTAGCCATATCAGATATATTATCGTTCATAAAACTATAATATATATAATATATATTATTATCTACCTAAACTATACTATTATCTATCTAAACTATGTAATTCTAATCTACTAGGATTTTCTGCTTTACTTATATATTGAAATATATCAAAAAATCCTATTATATCTATTAAATCTATAATACCCTCTACACCCTTTTTTAATTTTTCTATTATATTAGGCAATACCCATTTAAATCCTTGATGGGGCTGATTTTCATCATCTATTAATCCAGGTAATATCTCTGGTAATATCTCACTACTATCATCTATTAATCTACATACCGTTTTAATAATATCTAATAATCCTTTTTGATGTACTAAAAAATCATCATTATTTGGAGCATTTACTATTACCATATTCTCATTACTAGATTTTATGAAATTTGTATTATTTACTATATTTATTAATTGTTTATTTAATAAACCAGGAATTTTTGGTATATTTGGATTTGTTTGCCAACAATCAATTGCCTCTACTACATTACATAACAACTGTGCATGTCCTATAATATTACCAAAAAATGCCGGTTTTACATCACCACTTGGTGTTACTACATCTAATGGTATTTTAGGTATATCTATACCCCCTACTGGCTTCCATCTACCATTTATACAAATGCATATTTTAGATAATATCTCTTTTCTAGGTCTTGATACTATATTTTTACAAGGTAGTTCAGTCATATGATCAACAAACCTGCCTGATAATTTTACAAAACATTTCTGATTAGCAAAAATAGGCGTTAAATATAGTAATAATAGTTTAAAAATATACATTTTATATTTTTATATTTTTATTAATTAAATATACTTTAAGCAATATATAATTAATATTTATTATTTATCTCGGTCTACACCTAGGTCACTTCCTTGGGCTTAGGCGTGACAGGGAGCCCGTACGAGCGCGCGAGCGTGATAGGGGAACCTGTACGAGCGTGCGAGCGCGTGGTGGTGTTGGTGCGGCGACGGGGCCGCGCCTCACCCTGTCCTCCTCGTCGTCGATGATTGATAGCCCCTTTTTTTTCATATCCTCCGGTATCGCCTCCTCCGCCTTCTCCCCCGCATCATCGGCCAGGTTCTCTGCTTTCAATCTCGCCAATTCCGCCTTCGACTTCTTCAATTCCTCCTGATATTCAGGATGGGCCAAGGCCTCCTGCCTCGCCTTCTCCGCCGCCTTCTCCGCCGCATCCTCCTCCGCCTCCCGCCTCGCCTTCTCCGCCGCCTCCCACCTCGCCTTCTCCTTCGCCTCGCGTGCCTTCTCCTTCGCCTCGCGTGCCTTCTCCTCCGCCTCACGCTTCGTTTTGGCCGCAGCCGCTACCCGTGTCCCCTCCAACGCCACATGATGCATCAGCGCCCGCTTCGGTTCGAGCATCTTCAATAGTTTTTCTTTGGCGATCTCTGTGTGCATCTCCAAATTATACCTACCTACTAATATCTCATTTTCCTCTAAAAAAGTTTTATACATGTTAGTCCCGTTATCATAATTATCAGTTGGTGTTCCGTTTATATATATATAAAGGGCTCCTAAGATTTTTAGTGGTTCTCCAATCTCAGTCTCCACATCCCCCTCCTTAACAACCACGTCCTCGATCTCAGCAGCCACGTCCTCGATATAATCCAATTGCTTAAAATTTTTTAGGAAATTTTCTGGGTCTATATATTGCGTGTAATATGAGTCCGTATTGGTATACCAGCTTTCTTTACGTAGTTTATTTAATTTATCACGCAACCGCATAAAATTCTCGACGTTCAGTTTGTCGTTGTTGACGCCGTCCTTATTGACAATTTTTAATAATTTATCTACTATTTTACGAAGTTCACCTTTGTATTCGTTTAGTAGTTCGTACATAACATCATCAACAGCGGCATTCATTCCCCCCCGCTTATTACGACGGCTACGCTTACGATGTTTCCGACGGCTTTTATGTCTCTTTCTACCAACGCGCCGTTTAGTATCGTGTTTTTTTCTATAATGTCGAGTATGTTGTTTTTTCTTATAATGCCGAGAATGCCGAGAATGCCGTGAACGTCGTGAACGAAGTTTACCCATTTGTATATATATATATATATATATTATTATTTATAATTGTGCGGTTGTTTCTGATGATACAATTGGAGTCGTACATTTATCTGCACTCCAATATTTTCTATGAATACCATATCCACATATAATTATTATTATAGCTAATCCAATAATTAAAATTAACCATAAATAATTAAACGAGGATGATTCTTTTTTAGAGATATTCCCTATATTAATCGTGTTTGTGTCTTTATCATCATTATTGTTGATATTGTTTTTATCATTATTATCAGCATTATCATGTATATAGTCTTCTTCTATATGTGGTATATCAGTCATCATTAATGATGGTATTTTAATGTGTACTGGTAAATATGGATTTCCTAAAATAGTATTTTTATTATCTTTACACCATAACTCCCATGGTAAACAACTAAAAATAGTAGTCTCACAATTATCATTACAATATCCCCAATTACCTTCTCCTCCTATATGACGATTATTACTATCTACTTTTGTAGAACACCAAGACCTATCTGATTGTCCGTTTATCCTAATACATTTAGTATATGTATCACCTCTATAAATAAATGGAAATATACATTTTTTACCAGATGATGGACCAGAATTAGTTATACAATCCGGTTGTGGTAATGGTGGAGATGGTTTAGGTGAATTTGGATTACAATTAAATGCAGGTGGTATAATATTTTGATTAGTAGTTGCAAATACTTGTACATAATAATATTTCCATGGTGAATTATTATCATAGTATCCTGCGATTCCAGTATTTTTACAAGAATCACACAATATATTTCTAAAATGTCCTTGACTTGACTCCCATCCATTTACTAAATCCTCTGCATTATCATATCCAGCTGCTATATTTTCAGCTACAATTCGCCATTCATATCCTTCTCGAATTACTCTATCGTCTACATTTTCTCCATCTGGTGAAATATGTGAGAAATATTTACGTTGCGCCATATCCGCCGCGTGTTTAATCGCTGCATCTTGTAAACGACTATCAAATACTAATGGTGCAATATTATTTTTTTTACGTAATTCATTAATCTTTTCAAAAATCTCACAAGGACCTGCTGGGGATGGTATTCCTGGTACTGGTACAGGCACTGGTACTGGTACTGGTACAGGCACTGGTACTGGTACAGGCACAAACACAGGTGCTCTACTAGGTCTATTAGAAGGCAATATTGTTGGTTGTCTAATAGGAAAAGTAGGAGATAAAGTAGGATTTATTTGTTGGCATCTACAATACCCCCATTTACCTCTTACATGTCTATTATTAATATCTGTTTCAGTAGAACACCATAATTTATTATCAGGATCTGCATCCCTAGTACACTCATTATACTGTATTCCATTAAATATAAAAGGAAATTCACATAAACTATTAGGAACAGGTCCTCCGATAGTTCTACATATTGTATCTTGTGGAAAAGTAGGTCGCAAAGTAGGTCGTAAAGTAGGTCGCAAAGTAGGCCGCAAAGTAGGTCGCAAAGTAGGTCTAGGTTGTAAATTATCATTATTATCATTACAAGATTCACTACAATATCCCCATTCCCCACTTACATGTCTATTATTTCTATCTGTTTCAGTAGAACACCATAATCTATTGTTAGAATCAAATTCAGTCGTACATTCTGTAAATAATTGACCTTGTAATATAAAAGGAAATACACATTCCTGTTGTGGTCGTGGACCACCTATTGTAATACATTTATCCGGAACAGGGTCTGGACGGGGTGCTTCGCCATCATTTGGAGTTCGTAATAATAAATTTGTTCCTTTTGAATCAAAAATGACGTTTTTACTAGCAGTATTTTGTAATATTTGTGATATTTGTGAAGGAGTTGCTCTATAATTTAATTTTTGTAAAAATAATGCAGCAGCACCTGCTATATGTGGACAAGCCATTGATGTACCTGATAATATACTTGAACCGGTACGACTGGTATAACTAGCTGATTTTATATTACTTCCTGGTGCAAAAATATCGACACAAGAACCATAGTTACTAAAACTAGATCGTCTATCATTTACTGTTGATGATGCTACTGTTATTGCTAATTTAGAACTAGCAGGCGAACTACGGCAAGCATCTTGATTTTCATTACCAGCAGCAACAGCCATTATAACTCCGCGTGATACTGCATTATCTACCGCACTATTAATAGCTGTTGATTTAGGACCACCTAAACTCATTGATGCAATTATTCTACCAGGATGTACTCGTAATTGTTCTATAACCCATTCAATACCATTTAATATAGTACTCCATGAACCACTTCCAGAACAATCCAATACTCTAACTGCATGCAGAGTAGCTTGTTTTGCAACTCCCCACTTTGTACCAGCAGCAGTACCTGCACAATGTGTACCATGTCCATTACAATCTCCCCAACCTCGCCCATCATTAACAAAATTTTTACCAATGCCTAATCTACCAGTAAATTCAGAATGTTGATTAATACCAGTATCTAATATATATATATGGGTATTTTTACCATCTAATCCACCAGTATCATATAAAGAATCTAATCTATCTGTTATTTGATCTATTCTATCTAAATTCCATATAGGATTACGTTGAATACTTAGTGCAAATACATGTTGGTTTTGTTCAACATTTTCAACAAATGGATTTTGCAATACTAATTGTAATGCTTCTGGACTTAAATATGCAGAAAATCCTTGAAAACAATTTGTATAAGTACTTGTAATTTCTGCATATTGACTATGAGTAGATGAATGAATAGACTTATTTGTTAAAGTAGATACAACTTTATCTTTCTCTATAAATACTGAATTGTTTAATGTATTAAACACAACTATAAATTCATTAAATGAAGTATCTACTTTATTTAATTTTTTATCATGTAAATCATTATCTGGTTCTAAACAAGAATGGTATATTTTATTTTTATATTTAGATGATAAATCTTTAATTATTGAACAACTTTGTTGATTATCTAATGGCCATCTAAATATTTTATCGGATACTGCATAAGTGGAAAATAATAATAATAATTTATGAATCATAATATGTTAAATTATTATTAGTAGTCTTTATACTTATTTATATAGATATCTTTTATCTTGTTTTTATAATTCTCATTATCTCCTCGTATTTTTTTATCATAAATTTTACATTTATTGTTATAATATTTATTGTTTTATGAACTACTAAAAAAATCTTTTATATTTAAATACATCATTTTACTATTGTGTTTCGTTTGATAACTAGGAACCTCCCTATTATATCTATATGTATATCGTAGTATATTATTTATAAATTCAGTTTTAGTATATTTTTTTAATCGTTTTTTAAACTTATCATAATATTTAGTAGCCATTTCTTTATATGATATCACATATACATATGGATCTACTGTTATATTATAAATATTATCACCTTGCATATATATATGATTTTTATCATCTATAAAACATATTTGAGTACCAGCAGGCATATTACTACAACGAAGTAAATCTTTTTCAGATTTTAAATAACTAGTTCGACAACCACCATTTCTAATATTATGTACTTGATATCCTCCTATTATTTTATCAAACTTGATTCCACATTTACTTTCAAAATATTTAATAATTAAAGTTGCCCATTTTAATGGTCCATTATTATTAGTATACAATACAATTTTTGCACACTGATGTTTATTTCTCTTTTCTTTTACATAATTTAATACTTTTAATATCCCTGGTCTAATTAAATTTTTATTTAAATCTAATATATCTATAAAATCACGTTCAGTATGCTTACCTACTACTTGATTAATTAAATCCCAAAATATACTTAAATCCTCAAAATGACCTAATGTCTCATCTAAATCAAATACTACTATTTTTTTTGGATCAGATATAGAAACTATATTTGCTTTATTAGTCTTCTTATTAACTCTCTTTCTAGATTTTTTATAAGTTATCTTTCTAGTGTTTTTCTTATATAATGGTTTGTTTTTATTTTTTACATTATATTTTGTATTATGTTTTTTTCTTGTTTCTTTTTTTTTTAAAACCATACTAGTACTATATATAATACATATTATTTTTTATTTACAAAATCTTTTGCTATTAATATAATTAATTCTGAATTAGTTAATTTTTGAAATATACAACATTGCGACATATTTATTTGAAATATTTTGTTGAAATTATTTTTACATACTATTATTATATCAGAATCCCCTATTTTTATATCTACTACTATACCACCATTTGTTAATTTT
>MDTB01022755.1_pt1 | contig 13209 bp, 12 predicted proteins | sample 811161 | NCBI WGS metagenome assembly MDTB01 (sample SAMN05326650, study PRJNA326480) | marine metagenome | isolation source: seawater | place: Mediterranean Sea | collected 2009 | reverse complement strand
GCGGAGGGGTGGCCGAGTGGCTGAAGGCGGCGGGTTGCTAAATCGTTGAAGGAGGAAACTCCTTCCGGGGGTTCGAATCCCTTCCCCTCCGCCATCTACTTACAAAATCTAAAAATTTTAGATAATTGAAGCTATTAATTAAATAGAATACTATGAAGATAGTATTTTAGACATTATTTTTATCAAATAAAAGAATATAAACCAACCTTAGAAATTGTTAAAAACAAATACTACGTTTGTATGACTGTTCCTAAAGAAGCTAGAGGGGTCTTAGGTGGGCAAATTAGGCGAAGCACTGGGACAAGTGACGAAAACGAAGCAAAAAAAAATGACTGCCCAAGTTAGCAATGGAGTTGCAAGAAAAAATAAATAAAGTTTTTGAAACACACGAAGAATATAAGTTTAGGGAACAGCTTTTGTTAATCGCCCAAAAGTTAAAGAGACAAGAGGCTATTGATAAAATACCTGACGCTAATAAAGAAGAACTTCGTAATATATTAAATGATTTAGCTAATCCAAATCAAGAGCATTTAGGCGTATTCAATATAAAAGGATTGATTGCGGGTCTTCCTGATAAACATATAGACGTTTTAAAAGAAAAATTAAAATTAAGAAAGCATGAGATTGAAAAAGCTAAGTCACTTCAGAAACCAACAGTTAGGAATATAAATGGTATCCAACTTCTTTTTGAGGAATTTATTAAGAGAAGTAAATGGAACAGGAGCAAGGGTAAACAAGCTGCTAAGATACATTTAAGAAGATTTCATTCAGTCATCGGTGATAAAGAAATCACTTCCATAATTCCAAGAGATTTATATCGTTTTGCTGAGACGTTAGAAGAAGATTTTGAGGCTTTTAATTCAACCATCATGAATCACATTGCAACAGTATCCTCATTTTTAAGTTATTCAGTTCGCAAAGGGTATATTGATTATAGTCGTGCAGTTAAAATTAGTTTTAAGACTTATGGGAAATCTGCAAGTAAGAGGAAACTTTTTACCGAGGAATTGCTTTTTAAGTTATTTGCTCAAGATTTACCAAAAGACATTCGCTTTCTGTGGTCAATTTTTATCACAACTGGAATGCGTCTGGATGAGGCTGCAATTCTAAGTAGAGACAGCGTAAAAACAGAACGGGGAATTACGTATTTTGATTTAACTGAAGCAATAGTAAAAAATATTGGCTCTGCAAGAAAATTACCTATACCTAATTTACTGATTAATTACGTTAATACATTTCTAGCAGATACTAATAATAATCGCTTTTTTTCGTTTCCTTTAAATTCCGACAGAAAAGCGCAGAATGCAGCAAGTAAAAAAAGCATGAGATATATAAGAAATATTACGTCCGATAAGGCTCATCTAACCCATAGTTTTAGACATTCTTTCAAAGACGCCATCAGAAATCAAAAAATATCAGAAGACCTAAATAACTTTATAACTGGTCATGCTGGTGGGGATGTGGCTTCAAATTACGGTGTGGGACATTCATTAGAAATTAGGAAAGATGCTTTGAATAGTCTTCCTCATCCTTATTTAAAAAAACTTAATTAGACATGTTACCCAAGCGTTTGCTAATTGTAATACTATTAATATGTGCTGTTATTTTCGTGATGCGCACTCATGGTTTTAAAGAACGTAATAATCAGATAATCTCTATTATGAATGGAGAATGAAACTTGAACCCAAAATTCCGTAGAATGCTAATGTGGACTGCGCTTGTGCTATGGGGTGCGTTTGCCTTTAGAGAATATTTGCCGTTTTAGCGATGAAAATATGTAGAATTTTCCTAACACAATATTTCATTAAGTAACTCATGAAAATAAATCCAGTTGGTTTTTATTTTTAACGAGCGAAGTTTTTGCTCTTCTTCTCTGGTATTTATCAAAGTCTCTTTAGAGAAGAACATCAGTTGCTTCATTGATGTTAAATCAAGGAATATATGGAAAATCAATCTTCAACACCTGTTGCATATAAAAACAAGCTGGGCATCGAACAAAGTTTTCGATACGTGAACGACTAAGTTCATAAGGACTTTCATGCCCAGGTTTAAATTGGCCACGATGTCTAGTCATCATACTATTAATAGGGGTAAATATATTAGAATCATATCAAAATGTGATATATAAAAACCAATTAACATTTAAAAAAAACTCAAGTAAAATAAGATCTTTTAATGAGAACAAATGCAGAAAAAATAGATAGTTATTGGCTCAATAAACCAGAAAGTAACGTTGGGCTCTATTTTGCATATGGTTCCAACATTAACCAAGAGCAAATGAGGCATAGATGTAAAGATTCCAAGCCAGTGGCATTAGCTTATTTAAAAAATTACCGGTTTATAATTAATTCACAAGGCGTTGCTACTATAATTCCGTCTGCGAATTCTATAGTGAGAGGCGTTTTATGGCAAATAAGTGAGTCCGACGAAAGCCAATTAGATAAATATGAAGGTGTTTCTTCTAATTTATATCGGAAAGAAATATGCACAGCTTTGGTTAACGATGACTCAATGAAAGCCCTAGTATATGTAGCCACCGAAAGTTCTCTAGGTTTGCCAAGAGAAAAATACTTAGAAACTATATTGCATGGGCTAGTTTCTTTTGGGGTTTCGGAACAATGGATAGAGGAAATAAAAATATTCAAACAGTAGCATCTTTTGCTTCAAAATATTCGTTTAGAAAATCATCAACTTTCTTAAAAATTTCGCCTTGTCTCTGGGATTTTACACTCCGTTTCTCATAAGCATAGCCCCTCTCAATTAAAAGAACATCGTCGACTGCCTGCTGAAGGTTTTCATCCATATGACCATCCCTAAGACCTGCTCGCGGAATATCTCAATAAATTCAATTGTCTACAAAGATTACATTACAAAATATGCACTTTGGTCAATAACTTTACACTAACACCTGAGCGTCTTTCGTTGAAAGCGCATTATCTATTATGGGCGGGGGCGAAAAAATAATCCATCTACCCCCAGCCAATCGCCACAAAAAATATATAATCTATAAATTTAAGTTTCTTATTCTGTGTCTTTATAATCTGCCTCTCTGGAAAAAATTCTTTAATATGGAAAACGTTTTCAAACTATATTTAGAAAAATGCTTAAATTCACCAAATACCGCACTTACAGCTAAAAGGATAAATTGATAGGATAATATTATTATTGGGATCTTTAGTATCCAATAAATGAATGTTGTACTAAAAAATGACTCAAGTCGTAAAAAATTCAGAATATGATCTGATACCCATAATGAAGCACCGCCGCTAATACTAAAAATTAAGAAAATAATAAAAAGATGATAAGTGGACCTAGCTTTGAATAATAATTTCAAGCGTTCTGTTATATCTATTAAATAATTGAAATTTCTCATCATTTTCTTCCGTTAGAAATGGAATATGCGAAAAGGTTTTTTTAAAACTTTCACTTTCAACCCATAGACAGCTTCTGAGGTGTCGGGATTAAAAATCTCCGATGGATTAGCCATTGCAGCAATTTTTCCTTCAGATAACATTAAAACCCTATCTGCATAATGAGCAGTTGAGTTAAGGTCATGAAATATTACCATAGCACTTAATCCCTTATTAATATCGTTTTTGGTAACATTTAAAATTTTGACCTCTTGTTTTAAACCTAGATTAAATATCGGCTGTTCTAAAAAAATGTATTTTAATGTTTTATAATGTGATATTTCCCAAATTTGAATAGGAGCTCTTGTAAAATGAACTAATTGTTTTTCCTCACCAGATAGCGTTTGGATGTTTTTGAAGAATAATTTCTCAATATCTAAATGTTTGATTATATCTTCGATTTTTTAGCTACTTCTTTGTCGTTGTTTAAAATATATCCTCCAATAACTCCCATTTGGATGATCTCTTTTACTGTAAAATTAAAAATAATATTTTGAGATTATGACGTTACACTCCTATATTTTGCCCTTTCAAAAGAGGAACCCTTTTTAGGCATTTACAATCGTATTTTACTGCGCCGTGAGAGGGCGCAAAACTAGTAGTCGACCAATACCCTCAAATGGCAAAAATTGCGACCAACCCAAAAATGAAGGAATAAAACTTTTTTGTTCTAATTATCTTAGATAAATGCCTTTTCTTTTTGTAAAATGTGCTCCTAAGTTAGGTTTAAAAAAACGAAAAAAAGACCAGGCTTGTCGTATTTGAACCAAAATATCATTATCAGTTGGTAAATAAGTATCGTATGGCCCCAAAACAAAAATTCGCTGAGATTACCCCTAGACGGGGATACGCTATGGTTTTGATGTTGATTGGATCGATTGTCATTAGTTTTGCTGGATTGGCTATAAGGAACATAGAAACTGCTGATAATTGGCAAATCAATTTCTATCGTTCAATTGCGTTTGCACTTGCGGTATCAATAGGCCTGATTTTCCGGTATGGGAAAACTGCTCCCCAAAAACTTAGAGATATAGGGTTGCAGGGTGTTCTTGCGGCCACTTTTCTAGCTTGTGCTAGTATTTCCTTTTTACAGGCAATAACCAACACGACCGTTGCTGCTACGACCTTTACACTTAGTTCTATACCTTTCTTAACAGCTATAATGGCTTGGCTATTTCTTGGCGAGCGTATTGGTAAATCCACTGTTTTAACCATTTTCATAGCAGCGATTGGGATAGCGCTCATGTTTTTTCAAGGTTTGGAAGTAGGGTCATTGTATGGGAACTTTATGGCTTCACTATGTGCCATCGGGTTTTCTTCTTATGCCATAATAATTCGTCGAAATAACAGGACAGAGATGCTCCCAACTTTGATTTTGTCTAGCTTAATTATAATGTTCGTCTCGTTAATTTACACTTGGGATAATTTATCAATTTTTTGGAATGATTTAATCTTTTGTTTTGTTATTGGTGGACTTCTTCAGGCCACAGCGAACACACTACTGATCATTGCGTCAAGGCATCTATTTGCGGCGGAGTTGACTCTTTTCATGCTTCTAGAATTTACGCTTGGGCCCTTATGGGTTTGGATTTTTGTAAGTGAGGTACCCTCGACTTGGACGTTAGTTGGGGGAAGTGTTGTGATATTATCAGTTTTTTTAAAAACATTATCCGAGCTTCGCAATGCAACTATTTAGTTTAAGTTTGCTTTACCTGACATCGCAGCACTCTACTATTTATGTAGAAAATAATTTTAATAAATAGATGAGTTGGAGTAACTTGATGCACCTCTTTCTATAGAAAATTGTTAAGCTGTTTCAGTAATAGGCTTCGACACTGTAAGATGAAAAATAAGAGGGGTCATTAGAAGACTACATTTCTCAGGACGCTTTGTAATGTGCTCATTGAGGTGTCTAGATGGCTGTCTTTAAAAGTGAGTCAAAACAGAAGATTAATAGGGGGTCTGGAGTTTTCCTGACATAAATAGAATTACCATTTAGACTGTTAGAAACTCATTTCAGGCATGAGATTAATCAAATGCTTTGAGTACTCATGACTTGCTGAATTGAAAAAGCTCTCTGTATCAGTAATCTCGCAAATTTGTCCATGACGCATAACAGCAACTCTGTCACACATTTGACGTATTACTGGAAGGTCATGGGAAATGAAAAGCATGGTAAGCCCAAGTTCGTCTTGTAGGTCTTTTAGTAAATTTAGAGTATTCGCTTGGACCGATACATCTAAAGCAGAAGTGGGCTCATCACAGATTAGAATTTTAGGACGACTAGCCAGAGCCCGAGCAATTGAAATGCGCTGTCGTTGACCACCAGAAAATTCATGTGGGTAGCTTCGAATTAAATTTTTACTAATCCCAACATGTTCTAAAATTTCACAAACTATTTGTCTTATTTCAGTTTCAGAAGAAGCAGTTTTAAAAAAACGTATAGGTTCCGCAACTATATCAACAACTCTCATTTTTGAATTTAATGATGAAAACGGATCTTGAAATATCATCTGTAAATCTCTTCGCTCAATTAACAAACTACGATTTTGGCCATTTTTCCACACTTCTCGTCCAAAAAGATATATTGCTCCGCTATCAGGATTTTCTGATCCTGATAGTAATCGTGCGATTGTACTTTTCCCTGACCCAGATTCCCCAACTATTCCAAAACTTTCACCGAAATTTATAGATAAAGAAACATTGTTAACTGCATGCAGTTTTTTTCTATACTGTGGTAACAAAGTATTATCAATATTATACCATTTATTGAGCGATCTAATTGATATTGCCACCCCTGAGTTGAAACTATTCCGTGTTTTACCAAGCCAATGATTTTTTAAATTTATGCGTTTATAAGTTTGTTTTGAGTTCCCTGTATAATCAACGGACACAAACCTGTGTTCTTTTCTATCAGAGCGGGGTACAGCCGAAATTAAACTTTGTGTATATTTATGCTTAGGAGTTGATAAGATTTGTTTTTTATTGCCGGTTTCAACTATCTTACCATTATACATAACAGCAATATTATCAGCAATTTTTGACATTGCTCCTATATCATGGGTTATGAGAATTACTCCCAAATTACGAGACACACAAAGTTGCTTTATCAAATTTAAAATTTGAGCTTGGATGGAAACGTCAAGCGCGGTTGTTGGTTCATCGGCGATAATTAAATCCGGATCTCCAGCTAGTGCTAATGCGACAACTACACGTTGGCGCATTCCACCAGAAAATTGGTGAGGGTATGAATTAAAACGAGTCTCCGCATTTTCAATTCCAACGGAGTTTAACAGACCAATTGCCTTTTTTTTGGCTTTAGCATATTTTGTGTTATCTAGTTTAATAATTGTTTCAATAAGTTGGTTGCCAATAGTCATTAGAGGATTGAGAGCACTCAATGGGTCTTGAAATATAATTCCGATTTTTTTTCCTCTTATATTGCTCATTTCACTTTGACTTAGGCACCGAATATCTACATTTTGAAAAATTATTTCTCCGTTTGTAATTTGTCCCGGTGGATCAATAATATTAATTATCGCATTGCCGATAGTAGATTTTCCCGCACCACTCTCTCCAACTATGCCCAAGACTTTTCCTCTATCAATATTTAAGGATACATTTCTTACTGCAAGTATGTTTCTATTATTTGTCGGGAAGGATACGTCTAAATTCTTTATAGTCAAAAGTCGATCTGGTAAATTCTCTGAATTACTCATTAAAACTTTTTTGCTGTCAGTCACATTTGGGACGATTGGCCTCACAAGATTAGCTTCACCTAAAAAAAGTCTTGGGTTTAAAATAGCTCTTAATTGATCGCCAAATATGTTTATAACTGCGACTGTTGCAAGCAAAACTAAACCGGGAAAAAATGTAATCCAATATGCTCCTGAGAGAATATAATCAAATCCATTTGATATTAAAGACCCAAGTGATGGTTGTGTGATGGGAACCCCAACACCTAAAAAACTTAATGTTGCTTCGATTGATATTGAATGCGCTGTTTGTAAAGTGCCTAATACAATCAATGGTGAAACGCTATTTGGAAGAACGTGTTTGAAAATTATTAAAGTATTATTCAGGCCAAGTATTTTTGCAGCCTCTACATATTCCTTTTTGATTTCTACAATAGCAGTGGCTCTTATTGTTCGTGCATAAATAGCCCATTGCACTATGGCTAACGCAATAATTACTTTATCAATTCCCTTGCCTAGCAAAGCTAACAATATAAGGGCTATAAGAATAGCTGGAAATGAGAGTTGTATATCAACAATTCTCATCAATACAGCATCGATTCGACCACCATAAAAGGCAGAAACAAGCCCGACGGTTAAACCAAAAAATAATGCTATGCAAGCGCTAGCGATAGCTACTATTAAACTAGTTCTTAAACCATAAATTACGGCGCTTAAAATATCACGACCAGCACCATCAGTTCCGAGTATCGCGACCGTTCCGTCGAACATCTCTTCTCCTGGAGACAATCGACCATCAATAATACTCACAACTGAGATGTTATAGGGGTCTGTAGGTGCTATAAATGGGGCAAAAATGGCACATATTACTATGATGAAAAGTAACAATGCTGGTGCCATTGTTGATAATCTCACACTTGGTTTTTTTAAGATTTTTTTTGCTTGACTAACAATCTGATTTTTAAAAACAGTTAGGTTTTCTATGGCCATCAAATTTGAGCCTTATATCGAACTCTAGGATCTAGTGCCGCGTAGAGAATATCAACTATCAAATTGAGAACAAGAAAGAGAGTGACTACAAATAAAAGATAGGCTACGATCAGCGGTCGATCTAAATTTATAATGGCATCAATGAGAAGTTTGCCTAAACCAGGCCATGCAAAAATTGTCTCTGTTACAGTTGCAAAAGCTATGAGGGTTCCAAATTCTATAGCTAAGACTGTAATTATCGGAATAAGAATATTAGGCAAAAGATGCGCAAAAATTATTCTGAGAGAATTAAGACCACGCGCCTTTGCAAATTTAATAAAATCAAGGGACATAATTTCTACCGTTCCTGATCTGGCTAGACGAATTACCATGGCAATTTTAAAAAAAGCTAGACTGGTAGCAGGAAGTATTAAATGGCGAAGGCCATCTAAGCAGAAAATGCTACTTTCTATCCCTATAAAGATTGCCGTATCCCCTCTACCTGAAACTGGTAGCCAACCAAGAAAAACTGAGAAAACAATAATTAACATTAATCCTAGCCAAAAAGTGGGTATTGAAATACCAAGAATAGAACTTCCCATAATAATCCGAGTTCTTATGCTATTTGGATGCAATCCCGCATAAATACCAAGGGGTAAACCCAAGCTAAGAGCTATTATGAGTGCGAATGTTGCGAGCTCCAGAGTTGCTGGAAAACGCTCTATCATGAGTGTGAGAGCAGGTCTACCAAAAATAAATGAGTTTCCTAGGTCTCCTGATAATGCTCCAGCTAGAAATTTCCAATATTGAATATGCACAGGTTGGTCGAGGCCAAAATCCTTCCGAACTCGCTCAATTTCGTCTGGGAGGCTTTCTGGGTTCACCAGCATATCTACTGGATCCCCAACCAAATTTATTAATGTGAAAACAATCAGAGACATTATAAATAAGACAAACAAACTTTGAACGAGTCGTCTTATTAGAAATGAAAACATTTGAGCCCCTAATTTTTAGAGGTTTACCTTTTCAACCGGTAAACCTCAAGTGTGCTATTTTTTACTTTTAATATTATGGATAAATGTACTGTCGAGAGCTCCATGCTCATAAGCGATATTATCTTGGGCCGCCCACGTTGCAATCTCATGATGAATTGGCACTAATGCGTATTCCTCCATTGCTATTTCTGTAGCAAGAAGAAAAGCATCTTCACCAGCCTTGATATCCATAGAAGCTCTACCATCTTCGATTAGTTTATCAACTTCTGCATTACTGTAGCCATTTCGATTTCCCGGCCCATAGCCTTTTTCTTTTTGTTTTGTGTGAATGAATATTCTTAGAGGATGTGAAGGTTCTCCAGACCCGTTTGCATACCCTGACATAGCGACCGTAAACTCAGGAGTCTCATTTACCCCGCCTCTTGCAAAACGTTTAAAGAAAACTGATGCGGGCATTGTCTCAACGCTAGTTTCAATGCCTGCTCTAGATAACATTTGTGCTATTGCCTCTAATATGCGGGTGTCATTCGTATAACGCCCAGCCGGACCATGCATTGTAATTTTGAAGCCATTTGCAAAACCAGCTTCCGCAAGTAACTCTTTTGCTTTGTCTAAATCATAAGGATCCGCCTTAAGGTCTGAGTTATAACCAATATATCCTTTAGGTGAAAACTGACCAGCAGGATAAGAGAGCCCATCCATTACTTTTTTTGAAATAGCTTCACGGTTTATCGCTAGCGAAACAGCTTTTCGAACTCGTACATCCATAAATGGTGATGCAATCGCATTTCCATTATTATCTGTCACATAAGGTCTGATAGGTTTTTCAGTCATATGGAGTGTAAGATACAGCATTCGATTTGACACTGATTTAAAAACCCTTAATCCGCTTCGTTTTTCAACAAGTGGCAAGTCAGAAGAAGGAACTCGTTCAATAAAGTCGACGTCCCCCGCTATAAGTGCCGCTGTGCGAGTAGTGCCATCACTAATCGGTCTTACATTCACATTGTTCCAATCCACTACAGATCCCCAATAGTCATTATTTCGAACAAGCTTTAACTGGTCTCCTGGTAACCATTTGCTCAGAATAAATGGACCTGTTCCATGCGCTGCAACTCCGGTGTTAAAATCTTCCGTTGTTGCATTAATGAAAGCGGAATCAATGATAGAAATTCTTGACATGTCATTTGGTATAAATGGGTTAGTTTTTTCTGTTGAAACCTGAATTGTGTAATCATCAACTACTTCAAATGTTTTTCCTTTCGTAAATGTCGCGAAGCTTGAAGGACTATTTGGAACGTTTGCTGCACGTTTCATAGTAGCTATTACATCTTCTGCTGAGAATTTTGCACCGTTATGAAAGGTAACATCTCGTCGTAATTTGAATTCCCAAGTATTCTCGTCAACTGGTTTCCAAGACACAGCTAACCCAGGGATCAAATTTTGATTAACGTCCTGTAATACGAGCGCATCATAGATTTGAGTAGCCATTGAATTATTTATTGTTAAATTCTGATAATGAGGATCCATTGAAGTTGGTTCTGCTGCTAATGCAACGGTCAATTCTTCAGCATAGGAAATACTTTTCCCTATACTTAAGGATGCTACAGAAGCAAAAATTAACATTGATAACTTTGATTTGATATTCATATTCCCATCTCCTCCTAGATAATTTTAGGTGACTTTTTGATTTTATAAGTTTATGGGGTCCAAATTTGCCCCGTTTACAAAATTTCTTATTTGTTCGTTAAATAAAGCGGGTATTTCCGCGTAAGTTGCATGTCCAGAATCTGGAAAAATCACTTCTTTTGCTTTAGGAAATTCTTCCAAAAGTTCTCTATGCATGTCGGTTGATATCACTTTATCGTTCCCACCAGATAGTATTAGAACGGGAACATCAATTTCCGATGCAATATTTCTATTATTTGCCTCCTGGCTCATCCGGCCCCCATCGCGAATAGCTTCTAATCTCACTTTTTTTACTGCGTCTGCTAAAAAACTTATCACCTCTGGGGGGGTTCCTTCGGTTGCTGCCCCTTTAGCTCTTGACTGTTTGTATTCTTCAGTTTCTCTATTTTTCTCAATAGCGCTTATTCTATGGGCATACCTAGGCATTAATTCTTCCCCCTTATGTCTACCAAAACCCAAATGAGTTGAGGATAATACGAGGCCTTTGAAAGAAAGGCTTTTGGAGGCCGCTAAACGGGCCGCTATTACTCCACCCATTGAATGGCCAACTATAACAGAATTTTCTAAACCCAGTTCGTTAACCATGAATTTTGCCACACAGACGAAATCTTCTAATTGGTCTCCAAATATATCAGTTTCACCAAAACTGGGTGCATCCCAGGCCACCATGCGAAAGGAATCTTTCAGTTCATCGAACAAATATCCCCAACTTTGACTACTTCCGTTCATACCATGAAAAAGTAATATACTAGGTCCAGCACCTTCTTCACGATAAGCAATTCTTTTTCCTGCAAATTTTAAAAATTTCAAATCTTTGTCCAAAATGTCATTACGAGCTTAAATAAAATATATTTATAGATTAAACATTCAAACATTACGCAGTTTGGAATGAATATCAATAACTTCAACAGATATGAGAATTTTAAAAAAGTATAAAAATTTTTACATATTTTTTATTTAATTTCTTCTATCAACATAAGAGTTTGAGCAAGCTTAAATGCATTTACAAATTCCGGCTTTGTAAGTAACGCCCTGCAATAATTTTGCCATGCCTCCAACATTGGTTTTGTTGGGCAAAAATTGCGACGACGACGATCTTCTAAAATTTTAATTTCTTCCAAATAACCTAATTCTAGAGCATCGTGCACTGTCCTATTTACTGTGGGGCGGCTAAATTCGGATACTTTTACTAATTCAGTTATGGTAAAATGGCCTTTTAAAAAATAGAAACTCATCATATGGCGTCTGAGTTCAAAGGAGGTGAAACTGACATTAAAGAAACGACGCACTTGCCCAGGTTCATGTTCACGGCGGTAAACATGACGGGAACTTTCAAAAACAGCTTGAGCTGAACAAAACTTTTCAAATATCGCTTCATCTCGTTCCAAAAAACTACCTTCTTATATAAAATATTTTACAAAAAAATATTCGTTTCGTAGATCTTCAACTATTTTAACAGATTAGTTCGAACAAATTTCAATAGATTTATGAAAAATAAAATTCTTTCTCTTCATATATGATTTAGATCATAATTTTTTAATTGGTAATAGATTATTTTTACGCTGTCTGTAAACAGTTAAACATCTTGTTTGAGTGAAAAAAAATCTGTTATTTACCAACGATTAGAAAAGGTATAATTGGATTGTGTTCATTTTTGGCATGGCGAATTTATCAAAAAACTGAGACAGGACAAAATGATTGAGATAATTTGAATGTTACAATTAAAGTTAGACGGCTTTCAAGTTATCTTTTTTATGGCATGCTAATTCATGTCTACAGCTTTTACTCAAAAACGTAACATATGTTTTTATTTTGTTTGGGGTTCAATTCTAAATGATAGGGAGTGTAAAAACAGAAACTATTAGTATTGCAGGATTAGAAGGAAAGTTAGCCCGACCTTACAATGGTTCAAAAATAGAGTCACTTGTTATAATGCTGCATGGCTGGAGCATTAATTCGGATTATATGAGTAATTTTTTTCCAATATTTTTGAACAAATGCCATCATACAGCTTTTTATGCCCCAGACGCACCATATCCATGTTCTCATGCCGAAGAAGGAAGGCAGTGGTTCGAATTTGACCCTGAACAAGGGGTAGATTTTTATAAGCATAATCAAGATGTGGAATTGTCAACACACATCATAGACGAATTGATTAAAGCTTCCACAAAGGCCTTTAGTCTTCCATTACAGAGAATTATCCTGTCTGGCTATTCCCAGGGCGGCGTTATGACTTTGGCTGAAGGAACGAGACATAATTTAGCGGGACTTTTGGTAATCGCAGGTGTTTTGCTTACTCCACATACTATCCAAAATGCGCATGGTAATAGCCCTGAGATAATGTTTATTCATGGAAAAAATGATGAGGTAATGCCTCTAGCAGCACTTGAATACACAAAACAAATATTATTGGAAAAAGATTATAAATTACAGACTGTGGTGTGTGAAGGC
>MDTB01154712.1_pt1 | contig 13211 bp, 8 predicted proteins | sample 811161 | NCBI WGS metagenome assembly MDTB01 (sample SAMN05326650, study PRJNA326480) | marine metagenome | isolation source: seawater | place: Mediterranean Sea | collected 2009 | reverse complement strand
CTAAATAAACTTGATACATAATACAACTATTCAACAAAATAATTAATAAAATGAAAAAAAATATAGCAAAACAAAAAATTAAAAAAGGCATTCCCTCAATTGGAACTTGGGTATCAAGCGGTAATCCGTTGGTATGTGAAACACTTGCATCAAGTGGCATTGATTGGATAAATATTGAATGTGAGCATAGTTCAATCGATTTAGGTGAGCTCGTACATTGTTTCAGAGCTGTAGAACACTCAGATATTCCGGTTTTTGTTAGAGTAGCTGGAAGTGATCCGTTGATAATAAAAAGAGTTGTCGATTCCGGGGCATTAGGAATAGTAGTACCTGATGTCAAAAATGCCGAAGAGGCTAAAAGAGCAGTTGATGCATGCAGGTATCCTCCAATAGGAACAAGAGGAATTGGTGCTACTAGGCCAAATGCTATATACCCTGATTATATGAAACATGCTGATGAAGAAATCTGTGTTGTGATTATGATTGAAGATATTAATGCAGTCAACCAAATTGACTCAATAATGGAAGTTGAAGGCGTTGATGTTGTATTTATTGGCCCAAATGATTTGGCTGCCACTCTAAATGTTCCATTGGGTATGAATAATCAGCACCCAAAACATGTTGAAGCTGTTAACAAAGTTCTTGAGGCAGGTAAAAAGCATAATATACCAACTGGAATTCATTGTGGATCTCCCGAAGAAGTAATTGAGAGGATTGAGCAAGGTTTTTTATGGATGCCCCTTATGTCAGAAGTTGCATTAATGAAGACATCTTTTATGGCGTCCATGAAACAGATTAATGAAAAAAGCAAACCTTCAGAATTAAAATCTGACGGTAAATTTTATTAATTATCTAGGCAACTTGGAGTAAAATTAGCATTTGGCTTTTCATGAAAATAAACATGAAACCCTCCCATTCCATCCGGATTAATTAATGAAATTAAATTCCTTTTTTCTGTTTCATTGTTTGAATTATCAAAATATGTTCAAAGCCCGTTTTTTATCAAAAATTTTTCTTGAGAAGTGTTACCAATTTTAATAAATCCATATTTATTTAAAGATTCATTAAGGTAGTTAAAGTTTACATCACAAGTAATATCCTTTTCTCCGACATTTTCCAAAATATTCTTATCCATTGAATGCCTAGAATAGCATCGAACTAACCCATTCGGATTTTTAAAAAATAATTTTTTGTAATCATTATATCCATAATCAATTGTTATCATTACGCAATAATTAAATAAGGATGATAATTTTTTACTAATTAAATCTAGGTCTTTAATAATTTCAAAGGTTGATCCTTCAGGTATTTTCGATGTTATGTCATTGTTTAAAAATCTAAAATCTTTAACTTTTTTTGATACCTCCACGAGCTTACCGTTATCAGATTTCACAAATAATTTTTTTATACTTCGCCCATCTTTTAGGTACCTGTCAAAGGGGAGAGCGTCAAAAAATTCATTTGATATTATACACCCCAGATCTGCTTCAAATTCTATGTCGTTAAGGTTTTCTCCATTTACTTCATCTATATTTAAATAAATAATAGAATTAAAAAATTTCTTATCTTTTGATATAGAATCTAGAATATCTTCTTTTAATTTTCCTGAATTTCCCCCAAGTTCAACTACGATAAATTGTCTTGGTTTTTCATAGTATTCCCAGACATCTTTCAATTGTTTAGAGATTATTTTTCCAAAAGAATTGTGGGTAATTGGGCTAGTAAAAAAATCCTTCTTAATATCTTTATTTTTATAATATCCATATTTATCATCATATAAAGAATGGTTTATAAAATATGAATAATCAACAGTTGAAGATTTTGAAAAAATTTTATCTAAAAGATTTTTATTTTCTATTTTCAATTGGGATGTATTCTTGCTTGTGTTCTCCTGTGTAGCTCAAAAGAGGTCTAAGCAAAATATTATTTTCGTACTGTTCAAGAACTTGGATTGTCCATCCAGGTATTCTTCCAACTGCAAATATAGGAACAAATAAGTCTGTCGGGATACCCAAAAGGTGATAAATAACTCCTGCAAAAAAATCTACATTGGCATATATTCCTCTTCTTTGATACGGCTTCATAGCATCCATAACTGAAACCAATATTTCATACCAACTTGGGTCACCTTTTTCTTCACTTAAAAATTTAACACCTTCTCTTAATTGTGCAGCTCTTGGATCTTCGGCTTTATAAACTCTGTGACCAAACCCCATTACTCTTTCTCCAGACTTCTGGAGATTTATTACATAATCTTTTGCATTATCGGGCGACCCAACTTCTTTTACCATTTTCATAACGTTTTCTGCTGCACCTCCATGAGATGGTCCTGATAAAACTGAAATGCCAGTTGTAATGGCACTATGTAAATCTGCTTGAGTCCCTGCGCAAACTCTTGCTGCGAAAGCTGAAGCATTTGATCCATGATCAGCATGAACAATAAAATCTTTGTCCATCAGTGTTGATGTACTTTCGGTTGGGTTTTCACCATTTAGCATATATATAAAATTTGCGGCATGGGATAAATCTTTGCTGGGTTCAATGGGATCTTTGCCGTTTCTAATAGAATTATGAGCCATAACAATTGTAGGTACTTGAGATGTTAACCTAATACCTTTTCTCATAGTTGCATCATAACTTTTATCTCCAGCTTCTTCATCAAAACTAGAAAGAGCAGAAACTGATGTTCTAAGAACATCCATAGGATGGGAATCTTTTAAAGATTTTATAATATCAATAATTTCATCTGGAATTTTTCTAGAACTTTTTAAAGTAGAATTAAACGACTCTAGATCTGTGCTTGTAGGCAATTTTCCGTAAAGCAAAAGATAAGAAACTTCTTCAAACGAAGAATTTTCAGCAAGATCATGAATATTATAACCTCTATATTCTAGTATGCCCTCTTTGCCATTGATGTAAGTCGTCTTTGTTCTATCAAAATAAACATTATTAAGACCTCTGTGGATTTTTATTTCTTCTTCACTCATTTTTTTCCCCTGCTTTAATGAAAGCTAACTTAATTCCCTCATCGTCATTAATTTTTATATTATTATTTGATATTTTTTCTAATGTCTTAATTTTAACATCATTTAAGTTTTCACCATTTCTTAGTCTAATGGTTAATGAACTATTTTCAACCTCGTTATCTCCAATAATTATCATTAAGGGTATTTTCATTTTTTGAGCTTTTCTGATTTTGTTGTTAAATCTATCACTTGATAAATCAACCTTCCCTCTTAGGCCAACTGATGATAGATTTTTCTCAATAATTTTGCATTCTTCAAAATGGTCTTCCGATATTGGGATTATGGTGTATTGTTCTGGGGCAAGCCAAAGTGGGAAGGCTCCCCCAAAATGTTCTATTAAGATCCCAAAAAATCTTTCAAGAGACCCAAATATAGCACGATGAATCAGCACAACATCTTCTTTTTCACCATCTTTATTTATAAAATTTAAACCAAATTTGCCTGATGCAAAAAAATCTAACTGAACTGTCCCAAGTTGCCATTCTCTTCCTAATGCATCTGGGACAGTAATATCAATTTTTGGCCCATAAAAAGCACCTTCTCCAGCCTGGACAGAAAAATCCATGTTTGAACTTTCTAATATACTTTTCATAATCAATTCTGAATAATCCCACATTTCATCATCCCCAGTTCTATTTTCTGGTCTAAGTGATAGGTAATAAGTTGGCTTACTAAAACCAAAATCTTCATAAACTTCTTCCAAAAATTTAAGAAAATTTAAAATTTCAGATTCTATTTGTTCTTTCATGCAAAAAATATGCGAATCGTCTTGAGAAAATGATTTTACTCTTGTTAAGCCGTGGGAAACCCCAGATCTTTCATTTCTATGAAGTCTGCCAAAATCAGCATATCTTACAGGCAAATCTTTATATGAATGTAATTTTGATCTGTAAAGAAGGTAATGTGATGGGCAGTTCATAGGCTTTATGCCCATTTTATTATCTTCGTTTTCTGTAAAAAACATATTGTCTTTGAAGTGACTTGAGTGGCCTGACAGATCCCATAGTTTAGAACTAAAAATTTGAGGCGTAATTACTTCCTCATAACCATATTTATCGTACTTATTTCTCATGTAGCTTGTTAGCTGATTCATAACAAATGTTCCTTTTGGAAGGAAAAAGGGCATTGCCGGAGAAAACTCATCAAAATAAAACAGATCAAGACTTGATCCCAATTTTCTGTGATCTCTTTTTGATGCCAATTCTAATTTTTCTAAATGTTTTTTTTGCTCTTCCTTTGATTCCCAAGCAGTCCCATAAACCCTTTGGAGCATTTTATTTTTTTCATCACCTCTCCAATATGCGCCAGCAACATCTAATAACTTAAAAGCTTTGATATTACCTGTATGTTCTACATGGTCACCACGGCAAATGTCTTCCCAGCTTTCGTGACTCCATATTGTCACTTCTTCATTTTTTGGAATACTATTAATTATTTCAAGTTTATAGGGTTGATTAGAAAATAATTTAGCAGCTTCTTCTCTTGATGCAACAGAACCTGAAAATTTATTTTTAGATTTTATAATTTTTTTCATTTCTGATTCTATTTTTTTAAAATCTTCTTTTGTTATTTGGTGAGGACAATCAAAATCATAATAAAAACCATCGTTTGTTGGAGGGCCAATACCAATCATTGTGCCGGGAAATAGATTCATTACAGCTTCGGCCATTATATGTGCCGTTGAATGCCTTATATTAAATCTTAATTTTTCTAAATCTTCCATAATGGTGGGCGATGAAGGATTCGAACCTACGACCTCAGCGATGTCAACGCTGCACTCTAACCAACTGAGCTAATCGCCCATAAATAAATTTTATTCTTGGTTATTTTCTATATTTTCAGAATCACTATTATTATTTTCCTCAATTTTAGCAGTTGAATCATCATTTGATCCAATATTGTTATCAATATCTTCAGAAATAGAATCTTCATCAACCCGCAAACCTTTTAATTTGCCAAAACCAAGCTTTTCATAACCTTCTTCAGACTTATCTAATCTTGCAGGAATTAATCGTCCTATGATTACATTTTCCTTTAGGCCTCTTAGTTCATCTACAGACCCTCCCACAGCCGCCTCAGTTAAAACTCTTGCTGTTTCTTGAAATGAAGCCGCTGCCAAGAAGCTGTCAGTTTTTAGAGATGATCTTGTCACCCCAAGCAAAACAGGACTACATGTCGGAGGATTTTTTTCTTCAGATATAAGTTTTTCAACTTCTTCTTCAAACTTTATTTTATCTTCAAGTTCATTAGGTAAAAATTGACTGTCCCCAGTTGTTTCTATTTTTACCTTCCTTAACATCTGTCTTACAATTAACTCAATATGCTTGTCATGAATTGAAACACCTTGTGATCTATATACAGCTTGAACCTCATCAACCAGATATCTTTGACAAGACTGGTGTCCCATTATTCTTAGGATGTCATGAGGGCTTTTTGGTCCCGCAGTTAATGCTTGACCTGCCTCAACTTGTTCGCCATCTCTTACAAGTATTTGTGAAGCTGCAGGTATTAAATATTCTCTTTCATCTGTTTTTTCGTGAGAAACTGATACAGATGACTTTTTGACTTTAGCTATTCCATGAATTTCAGAAGAAAGTTTTTTATCCTTAGTTAAGCTGTCACCAATATCAACCCAATCTCCAGATTTTAAAATTGAAGGAGATCCATTAAGTTTATAATCAATCTCTTCTTGGATTACATTTGTAACTTTAATTGTTCTCCCTTGAGGACCAACAGTAAGAGTAGTTTTGCCTCTTATTTCTGAAAGAATTGAAACACCTTTTGGTGTTCTAGCCTCAAAAAGCTCAACAACCCTAGGAAGCCCACTTGTAATATCTAAACCAGCAACTCCACCCGTATGGAAAGTCCTCATTGTTAGCTGAGTCCCAGGTTCACCAATAGACTGAGCTGCAATAATTCCAACAGCCTCACCTAGTAAAACTGGTTTTCCAGAAGCCATAGAAACTCCATAGCTTTTTTGTGAAATACCATACTTAGATTTACAACCAAGAGGGGAGTGAACTAAAACCTCTTTAACTCCGGCATTTTGAATTTTATTTGCTAGTTCATAGGAAATTAAAGTTTCGGTGTCAGCTAAAACTTTTCCAGTCTTTGGATCTAATACATCTTGATAAGGATACCTTCCAATTATTCTTTCAGAAATTCGAGCTTGTATGCTATTTTCTTCAGAATCTGTTGTTAGCAAGCCTTCATCAGTTTTATCATCTATTGATGAAACAATTAAGTCTTGAGCAACATCAGCTAGTCGTCTAGTTAAGTAACCAGAGTCAGCAGTTCTAAGCGCAGTATCTGCAAGACCTTTTCGAGCTCCATGAGTGGATATGAAATATTCTAATACCGATAAGCCTTCAACGAAACTAGATCTAATAGGTAGTTCAATAATCCTACCTTTTGGATCTGACATAAGACCACGCATTCCTGCCATTTGTCTAATTTGTTCAATATTACCCTTAGCCCCCGATTCCGACATAGCATAAACCCCACCAAAATATGGTAAAGTTTCTTTAACTGCCTGAGTCAACTTTTCATTAGTCTCAGTCCAAACATCAACAGTTTTTTGGTACCTTTCATTTTCATCATTTACTAAACCATCTTTAAACAATTGTTCTAATTTTCCAATTTTATTATCTGCATTTTTTAATAAATTACCTTTAGATTTAGGAACAATAATGTCCTTTATTGCAATAGTTGTCCCAGATTTAGTTGAGTATTTAAAGCCTAACAATTTCAAATTATCTAACATTTTAGTTGTAACTTCAGTGCTCTCATTTTCATGGCACTGAACAACTATTTCTTGCAGCATTTTTTTATTTATAGTTTCATTTATAAATTCAATTGATTCAGGCAAAACTTCATTAAAAATTACTCTTCCAACGGAAGTGAAGAAAGGCGATTTTCCATCACTTAATTCAAGTATTTCAATTTTTTCTTTAAGTCCTATTGACCCAACTTCGTAAGAATAAATAGCATCTTCCATTGAACTAAACTTTGTAATTTTGCTGCTATCCATTTCAATTTCATCGTTGAACTCAGTTAAATAATAATTGCCTAAGACTAAATCTAGTGTTGGAGCAACAATTGGAGTTCCTGAGCCAGGACTTAACATGTTTTCAGAACTTAACATTAAGCTTCTGCATTCTTGAATTGCCTCTTGAGAAAGAGGAACATGAACGGCCATTTGATCCCCATCAAAGTCAGCATTGAATGCAGTGCATACTAATGGGTGTAATCTAATAGCGCTTCCTTCCACTAAGACTGGCTGGAATGCTTGAATACCAAGCCTGTGTAACGTCGGTGCTCTGTTTAATAAAACAGGGTGATCTTTAATTACTTCCTGTAATATATCCCATACTTCTTCATCGCCAGATTCTGCTTTTCTTTTTGCACTTTTAATATTATGAGCGTAACCCTGAATAACTAAGGCATTCATTACTAATGGCTTAAAAAGTTCTAAGGCCATTTTTCTTGGAAGTCCACATTCATTTAGTTTTAAGTCTGGACCGACAACAATAACTGATCTTCCACTATAATCAACTCTTTTACCAAGAAGATTTTGTCTAAATCTTCCTTGCTTTCCTCTTAATAAGTCAGTTAATGATTTAAGAACATGATTATGACTACCTTGTATCGCCCTTCCCCTTCTGCCATTATCTACAAGTGCATCTACAGCTTCTTGCAGCATTCTTTTTTCATTTCTAACAATAATTTCAGGGGCTTCTAAATCTAATAAATGCTTTAATCTATTATTTCTATTTATAACTCTTCGATATAAATCATTAAGATCACTTGTTGCAAACCTGCCCCCGTCTAGCTGCACCATTGGGTGTAGATCAGGAGGAAGTACAGGCAGAACATTTAAAATCATCCATTCTGGCTTGTTTCCACTTGTCCTAAATGCTTCTACAACCCTTAATCGCTTTAAGGATTTTTTTCTTTTTTGCCCTGAAGTTATAGCAATTTCTTCTTTTAAAACAATGCTAATTTCTTCAAGATCAATTTTTTTGAGAAGCTTCAAAACCGCATCAGCTCCCATTTCTGCTACAAAAACTGGACCAAATTTATCCTTATAGTCTCTGTACATTGACTCATTTAATAAATCTCCAACTTTTAAACTTTCAAGTTCTTCAATTCTATCCTCAACTTGCGAACTTATTTCTTCTGATTCACTAGGTTCTTTTTTTTTCATTATTATTTTCTGCAAATTCTTTAAGTGTAGTTATTGCTTCTTGTTTTTTTTCATCATCAATATTTGTAACAATGTACTGAGAAAAATATAAAATTCTCTCCAAATTTCTAGGTGATATATCCAATAAAACACCCAACCTTGAAGGTGTTCCTTTTGAAAACCAAATATGAGCTACAGGAGCTGCCAAGGAGATATGACCCATTCTCTCTCTTCGGACTTTTGCTCGAGTTACCTCAACTCCGCATCTGTCACAAATTACACCTTTGTAACGAATATTTTTGTATTTACCACAACCACAATCCCAATCTTTAATTGGGCCAAAAATTCTTTCACAAAATAAACCATCTTTTTCAGGCCTTAGTGTCCTATAGTTAATTGTTTCAGGCTTAGTAACCTCCCCATATGACCATGCCCTAATTTGATCAGGGGATGCCAATGAAATTCTAATAGCATCAAAATCTGTTGCATTTGTAGTCATTATTCATCCTCCTCTGGGACATCATTTATAGATTCAGCAATATTTTCTAAAGACTCTTCAATTATGCCCTCTGAATTTTTACTTTGTGATGATTCTGTTAATTGCTTGGCAAGATCTTCAATAGTCTCTTGCTCAGAATCAGGCAAAGTTAATTGAGTAGTTAATTCGTCGGGCAATTCATAGCTCTCAAAATCACTAACCGCAACTTGGTCATCATTTTGACCTAAATTTCCACCCACTGAATTTTCTGAAATTAATTCAATTGACAATCCTAATCCTTGAAGTTCTTTTAGCAAAACTTGAAAAGATTCTGGCATTCCGGGCTGAGTTACTTTTTCACCTTTCACAATAGCCTCATAGGTTTTTACTCTCCCAACAACATCATCTGATTTAACAGTCAACATTTCTCTAAGGGTGTGAGCAGCACTGTATGCTTCTAAAGCCCATACTTCCATTTCACCAAATCTCTGTCCGCCAAATTGAGCCTTGCCGCCCAATGGTTGTTGGGTAATTAACGAGTATGGCCCTGTCGATCTAGCATGAATTTTATCTTCAACTAAGTGAATAAGTTTTAAAATATACATATTGCCAACGGTTACAGGTTGATCGAAAAATTCACCTGTCTTACCATCTCTTAATTTAGTTTTTCCAAATATTGGAGCCGAAATACCTTCGTTAACTTGGACGTCTAATGCAATTTGCATTAAATCAGAATCCTTAATTTTACTGATATCCTTGCCAGCTTCATTTTTCAACCAAATACTTAAACAAGCCTTTGATGCATACCCTTTATTAGAATTGGAATCAGAAAATACTTTCTCTGACTTGAAGCCATTATCTTTGAGCCAGCTACCCACTTTATCCCAATCTATTTTTTCGTCATCTAAGTCGAATTTATTGGTGGCATTAGATTCTTGAACAAACCAAGCTCTAGCCATCATATCTTCTACAGTAACTGTGTCTGCGCCAGAAAATACAGGAGTTCTCGCTTTAAATTTTAACAAATCTGCTGCTCTTCCAAGGTGAGTTTCTAATATTTGACCTAAATTCATTCTTGAAGGCACCCCAATTGGATTTAATATAATATCGACAGGAGTTCCGTCAGGTAAACAAGGCATGTCTTCTTCGCGGAGTATTTTTGAAATAACTCCTTTATTTCCATGTCTTCCAGCAAGCTTATCGCCTTCAGTTATTTTTCTTTTTTCTGCTATCCATACTCTTACAAGATCTTGTACTCCTGCAGGAAGATTTATACCACCTCTTTTTCTTGGCTTTAAATCTTTCCTTGAAATTCTTCTTACGTTTATAACTTTCCCATACTGTCCATGCCTAACCCTTAGAGAAGAATCTTTAACATCTCTAGCTTTTTCACCAAAGATAGCTCTCAAAAGTTTCTCTTCAGAAGTTAATTCAGTTTCACCCTTAGGAGTGATTTTTCCAACAAGAATGTCACCTGGCTTAACACTTGCGCCAACTTGAATTATTCCTTCTTCGTCAAGGTTTAACAGTGTGTCTTCACCAACATTAGGTATGTCTCTAGTAATTTCTTCATTCCCTAATTTAGTTTCTCTGGCTTCAATTTCAAATTTCTCAATATGGACTGAAGTAAATTTATCATTTTTAACAAGATTTTGATTTAGAATAATTGCATCTTCATAGTTATACCCACCCCAACTCATGAAGGCAACAGTTAGGTTTTGACCAAGAGCAAGTTCACCCCCATCAGTTGATGAACTATCAGCAATCGGTTGACCCATTTCAATTTTTTGGCCCTTAGACACGATAGGAATGTGGTTAATGCAAGTTCCTTGGTTAGACCTCATAAACCTTCTAAGATCATATGTATGGATATTTTTGTCTTTATCAGTAATCTGAATTTCTGTACTTGTTGAGGAATTAACAACTCCGTCATGATTTGAAACAATAACCTGACCGCTTTCCTGAGCAACCCTTTTTTCCATTCCTGTACCAACAAGAGGGGATTCTGGCAGCAGTAAGGGAACTGCCTGTCTTTGCATATTTGACCCCATTAAAGCTCGGTTAGCATCATCATGCTCAAGAAATGGTATAAGAGAAGTTGAAACACTAACTAATTGTAAGGGGGATACATCAAGGTGTGTTAGATTTTCAGGTTGAATTTTTCTAACTGCTTCGCCCTCTCTAACATCAACAGTATCAGAGACAATCTGACCCTTTTTATCAACCTCAGTGTCTGATTGACCAATTATTTTATCTTCTTCTTCATCGGCAGACATAAATTCAACATCTTGAGGAATCGTTGTAACATATGGAACAACTTTAACATTAAAAGTTTTTCCTTTTGAAAATTCATTAAAATGTTTTTCAGTGACTTCATCACCTGACTTAATCATAATTTTTTTACCGATTTTTACATCTTCAAAAACATTTCTTGATATAATATCTTTATCATCAGAACTTATTTCATTGAATACTTTTCTGTAAGGAGTTTCTATAAATCCATAATCATTTGTCTTGCCGTAGACAGCTAAAGATCCTAGTAGTCCGATATTTGGTCCTTCTGGAGTTTCTATTGGGCAAATTCTTCCATAATGACTATGGTGCACATCTCTGACATCAAATCCAGCTCTTTCCCTTGATAATCCGCCAGGACCTAATGCAGACAATCTTCTTTTATGTGTTAATTCTGAGAGGGGATTTGTTTGATCCATAAATTGTGATAATTGAGATCCGCCAAAAAATTCTCTCAAAGAAGCAACTATAGGTCTTATATTTACTAGAGCAGCAGGTGTAGTGACTTCAGGGTCCATCTGTGTAGTCATTCTTTCTTTAATAACTCTCTCCATTCTTAACAATCCAACTCTAATCTGATTTTGAATCAACTCACCAACACCCCTTACTCTCCTGTTTCCAAGATGATCTATATCATCGGCATTAGTTACTTCATTATTAATATTTATTAAATGTTTCAGAACAGCAACGATGTCTTCAATAGTAATTATTTTTTCAGATAACGGGGTCTCACTTCCAAGCTTTTTATTTAGCTTATATCTACCTACTCTCCCAAGATCATATTTTCTTGGATTAAAAAATAAATCATTAACTAAATTATTTGCATTGTTAATGTTCGGTGGCTCTCCTGGCCTAATCCTTTTGTAAAACTCAATAAGTGCTTGATCTCTGGTTTGTACAGCACTATCTTTTTCAAGAGTAGTTTTTATGAACTGATAATCAGTATTATCTGTATCTTTAAAAATATTTAATATTTCATCATCAGATTCAATGCCTAAACATCTCAAAAAAGTAGTAATTGGAGATTTTCGTTTTCTATCAATTTTAACAGTAATTAAATTTCTATTTGAAGTTTCAATTTCAATCCAGGCGCCTCTATAAGGAATTATTTTGGCATCACATAATTGTCTTCCGGATACAGGGTCAGCACTTGATTGGAAGTAGGCTCCCGGTGACCTAACTAATTGAGAAACAATTACTCTTTCAGCTCCATTTATTATGAATGTGCCATACTTGGTCATTTTTGGAATGTCACCCATAAATAATACTTGTTGCTTAACTTCTTGAGTTGAAAGAATTTTTAATTCAACAGTTACGTATAATGGTGCAGAGTAGGTAACTTCTTCTTTTCTACAATCTTCTTCAGATCTAATTGGTTCCCTAATTTCATGATCAATGAATCTTACTTCAAATCTTTCACCGCTTGAATCATCGATTGGAGATATTTCTTCAAACAATTCTTTTATTCCATCGTTAAGTAACCAATCATAACTTTCCTTTTGAATATGAACTAAGTCTGGGGCAACGAAGTTTGTTTCACCGATTGAATCAAAGTTTTTAATTGAACTCCTGCCACTGTTGTTAGGGATACTTAAAACCATATTAGAGTTCTCCTTTGCAATCTTAATTTAAACACAAAAAACCTCGAATATTTCGAGGTTTAATTTAGTTTAAATTATATTAAATATTTTTTTAGCAACTTGTATAATTACCTTTTATAAATTCTTGGGAAATACCAAAAAATTACGAAAATTAAGCAACTAGATAATTATCTATAGAATTTTGAAATTGTCAATAGTCAAAATTACAATAAATGTTGTTTAAATTTATATCTTTATTAATTTGCAAAGTATATATTAATTGATTGAAAATTATTTTATAGTAAAAAAGAAGGAATATTGATAACTGTTTTCACTCACCCAGAATGCGAATATTCAAAAATGTTAATTGAAGATTTATCTGAATCTGGTGAAAAATTTCAAAAAATTGATTTGCTTATTGATCCAGAATTTTGGAATAGTGTTGAAAGCGTTTGTAAGGGTAGCAGAATGACTCCTTTAACTGTATATCAAGATGGCTCACATGAAGTTGGTTATAATGGTGTAGCATCAAAATTTTGAATTAGCTTGACCTAACAAGAGAATTAACAGTAATATTTTCATGAATAATTATGGCCCCGTGGTGTAGTGGTTTAACACGCCTCCCTGTCAAGGAGGAGATCGGCAGTTCG
>MDTB01051319.1_pt1 | contig 13211 bp, 10 predicted proteins | sample 811161 | NCBI WGS metagenome assembly MDTB01 (sample SAMN05326650, study PRJNA326480) | marine metagenome | isolation source: seawater | place: Mediterranean Sea | collected 2009 | reverse complement strand
TTTTGATAATTTTAATCTTTTAAGTGTATCATAAATCACAAAAAAAGAAATTGACCATATTAGAACTGTAAATATTGAACCCACATAAATATTTGGTAAAAATAAAAAATATATAATTGAAAGTAAGAAAGGATAAAGATTCCATTTTAGTGTTGAAATAATATTAGTCAGATTAAAATTTTCAGAAAGTATGGATGCCTTAATGCTAAATCCTATAGCATCACCTGAAGAGATTGAATAAAAACTCTCAGGATAAGAGTTTATCAATATTGACATTATTATTCTAGTAACAAAACCTAATATAAAGATGAGAAAGATATTTCTTAACATCGATTATTTATATTTATGATACCATTGCTGAAACATTAAAATACTCCATAGAGATTGTCCCCAATTTTTTTTTGAATCTTTGTGCTCACTCCATTTTTTTTTGATAGGCTCTATCGCAAAATAACCATGATCCTTTAAAGATCTTTCTGAAAGTAAACTTTCGGCCCAATCTCTTAAAGATGAATTTAACCAAATATCTACAGGCACAGAAAAGCCTTGTTTGGGCCGATCAACTAATTCTTTAGGTATATATTTATATATTAACTCTTTAAGTACTAACTTGCCTTGGTTATTTTTGATCTTTGAAGATAGGGGTAATTTTCTAGAAAGTAAAAAAAGCTCTTTATTCAAAAATGGAGACCTTAATTCCATACTATTGCTCATTGAAGCTCTATCGGTTTTAACTAAAATATCATTGGGCAAGTAATTTAATGTATCTCTAATCATCATTTTATCTTCAAAATCTTTTAAAAAAAATAGATTACTATCATCAATTTTATTATAATTTTCTTCTATATTTAATAATATATTGTCTTGATCCATCCATTCAGTAGTTATTAAATAATATAGCTCTTCAATAGTATTAGTATACTTTAACCTATATGCTAACCTATGAATTTTTTGACCTGCAAAAGAAATACTTATTAAATTAAATGTTATTTTCTTTAAAAGATTAAATAATAAATCAAAATTTTCTTCACTAATTCTTACAATTAAAGAACTGAGAATATATCTTATTTTTTTTGGAAAAAAGGAAATTACCGACCAAACTTTTTTAATCCAAATATACCTATTATAACCTCCAAATAGCTCATCTCCTCCATCGCCACTTAATGCAACAGTAGTGTATTTCTTAACTTCTCTACATAAAAGAAAAGTAGGTATTTGTGATGAGTCAGCAAAAGGTTCACAATAAATTTCTGGTAATTTTTCAATTAAATTTATTGCATCACTCTCTTTTAATAAGATTTTTGTATGATTTGTATCAAGTTTATTTGCAATTTTACCTGCATAAATAGACTCATCAAAATTTTGATTTTCGAAACCAACTGTAAAAGTATTAATTTTCTTACTAGATTGTGTCTGATATAATGCAGTAATAAGAGTTGAATCAATACCGCCAGACAAAAAGGAGCCAATTGGAACATCAGCGTATGATTGTTCTAAAATTGATTTCCTTAAGATATTTTCAGTAAGGTATAAATAATCACTTTTTTTAATAATTTTTTGATTAGATACTTCATTACTTTCTTTAACAAGATCCCAGTATTTATAGTGTTTAATATTTTCAGAAAGAAATTTTTTATTTTGATTTGATACATTTAATTCCATTACTTCAGATGGCAATAACTTATAAATATCTTCGTATATAGAAAATTTACCTGGAACATTTAGATATTTTAAATATGAATTTAATGCTCTTTTAGATATTTTTTTTTTAAAATTGGGGAATTTATTCATAGCTTTTAGCTCAGATGCAAAAACAAAAGTGTTATCAATGAATCCATAATACAAAGGTTTTTCACCAAACCTATCTCTTATTAAATAAAATTTTTTTAATTTCTTGTCCCATAAACATATAGCAAATTGACCATTTATATTTTTTAAAGTTTCTGAAATACCCAGAACAGCAAAACTATTAACCAAAACTTCACTATCAGAATGGCTTTTATATTTAATTAAGTCATTACTTTTTTGATTAATAATTTTTTTTAAATATTTAAAATTATAAATTTCACCATTGAAAACCATAATAAATCTTTTATTAAATGAACTTATTGGCTGGGATCCATTGTCTGACAAGTCAATTATAGATAATCTTCTGAAGCCTAAAAAAATACCACTGGAGGTATCTGCAAAGTATCCATAACTGTCTGGCCCCCTATGCTCAATTTCATCTGACATCGAGCGGATAATACTTTCAGAATTAATTACTTTATTACTTATAAAGCCAACTATGCCACACATAATTTATAAATATTTATTATTTTTTTTGAAACATTCGCACTGGTAAAATTATCTAATATTTTTTTATCTAAATAATAGTTTTCACTTAAGTTTTTATTTTTACTAAAAACATTTAAAATATGATATGTCAGATCTTCACAAGATAAAGTATCAAAATAAGATATTTTATTTTCTGTGATTTCTCTAAAAACCTTTATATCACTTAATAAGATTTTACATTTATAGCTTATTGCCTCTAATATTGGTATTCCAAATCCTTCGTATTTTGAAGGAAATAAAAATAATTTAGACTTACTGTAAAGGTTAATCAATTCCATATCAGTTGTATTATGCAAAAAAATAATATTTTTTTCTAAATTCATTAATTTAATATTATTTTGAAGATGTGCAGTATGTTTTGTTTTGGCGCCAGCTATGATGAATTTTATTTTCGGATATATATGCTTTAAAAGATAAGCTGATTTTAGCAAAATAAGATAATTTTTTCTATCTTCAAAAATACCAACTGATAAAATATAGTCATCTTTAATATAACTATTTAAAACATTTTTGCCTTGTTCATTTGGAGATTTTTGAGGTTCATAAACATTATAAGCATATTCTATATTTTTAGATTTTGTTAATTCTACAAGCTCTTGTTTTAAAGATTTAGAAACTGTAATAACTTTATTTGATTTTAAAACTGCCCTTTTAACAATAAAATTTGACAAAAACTGTGGTCTAGAAAAATTTTTTAGATAAGAGGAATATCTGATATCATGTATTGTGCATACAGTTTTTATTTCTTTCAATTCAATCAAAGGTAGGTGAAATTGCTCATAAATATCAGGTTGAATTTTCTTTATAATTTTTGGAATTGTCATAAGGCCTAAGATAAAGCGCTGAATACTATTATAGCTAATACATTGAGTTTTAATAAATTTAGTATTATGGCATCCTTTAAATAAATTTTGAATATTTGCATCTTTAGGTTCTAAAATATAAAATGTATAATCAGGATTATTTTTTATTAAATAATAATAAAGAAATTTTATTCTGTTTCTTGCACCTGATGGTGAGTTATTAATACAAGTAAGATTTAATGCTATTTTCATTAAAAATATTTTTTTATTCTAAATAAAAATACTAAGATTATACTAAAGAAAAAACCAAAAAGAATGGTTGCAAGCAAATAAGAAATTAGTTTTGGTTTTGCAAATTTATACTTTTGTTCGGTAGTAAATTTAATATCTATAAAATTTGAGTTTTTAATTTCATAAATATATTTATTGGCTATATCAAATACTTTTCTATTAGGGAAAACACCTCCCACACATTCAATATCAGTCATAAGATATTGACTTAAAACGTCCTCTATTCTAACATTTGTATTTGAAATTTCACACATATCGTTAAGCTTGTAATCAAATTTAAGTTCTTTATTTATATTACAATCAATATTAGGCTTTTTATTCAAATCTATCCATTTAGCATTATCTAAATGACACAATTCATTATACATATGTTTTAATCCAAACCTGTTATCAATATCTCTTGCCATCTCCCAATCCATTTTTATAATTGAATTTTTTAAATTTGATAAATAAGAGTAAGCAGTATCTAGAAATAATTCATAAACATTGTCAGTTTCTTCTTGTATATTTAAGGTAAATTCATTTTTTGCAATTTGGTAATAATTTAAAAGAATTTTTTCACTGATTAGTTTAGAAAAATATTCATTACCATTAAATTTATAAATAATTTTTTTACTATTCTTATTTAATGTCTCATATGATAATTTATTTTCATCAAAGTATCTTGTAAGAATATCATCAAATGTAAAAAGAAAATTATTAATATCATATTCATCATAAGTAAGTCTTTTGTAAGGATATAATAGATAAATATCAACCAGATCTTTATTAGATAAATTGTTAATAACACTTGAATTTGATATCTCTATTAGATTTTCATTATAAATCCCATCTAGATATTTATTATAATTAATATAATAATTAGAGATACTAAATATGGAAAAAAAAAGGATTGAAAATATAAATATAAACTTATTTAATATTATAAATTTTGCAAAAATAAAAATATCTTCAAAATACATCTTATTATTCATTCTTATTCTGTCTTATTAAGTTTCATTTATTAAAAATCATAACCTCATCAGCAATATTCTTTTTCTTATTTAAAATCTTTAGTGCTTTTTCTCTCACATTAACAGAAAAATTTGCGTATTTTGTTTGATTAATTAATAATTCATTTGCATAATAAAATAATTTATCAATGTCTCCATATTTAACCAAAAAACCATTTTTTTTATCAGTTATTATTTCTGATTGCCAATCAATATCATATCCTGCAATATTGCAACCAGCTAGAGCTGCTTCACACAAAGCTCTTCCAGTATGGGGTGATAAAACTAAATCAGTAAAAGATAATAATTCAGAAATCCAATATTGATTTTTATCTCCAGCAAAATAAACATTATCAGATATATTTAAATTATTTACCATATTAATATAATGGGCTTTTAAAGAACCTTCCCCTACTAAAAATAAAATAATATCTTTATTTGTTTCTAATAATTTGGAAAAAATTTTTATAACATGATCTACTTTTTTAACTTTTTCTAATCGTGAAATACATGTAACAGTTAAACTATTTTTCTTTTTATATTTAAGTAAATTAGAATCATTAACTATTCTTTTCTTTCTTTCAATATAATGACAATCATTAATTAATGGACCATACCTTATAACTGTTATATTTTTTGAATTTTTTAAATAAGATTTTACAAAATTAGCATTATCATTATTAGCTGGAAAAACATGACTACAATTTTTAAGTATTAATCGCTCAAAATATTTTTCAATAAATATTTTTTTAAAAAATTTTGGCTGTAAAGGTTTATTTATTTCTTCTCTAATTTTATTATTATTAGAACCTACTCTTGCATAGACTTTTACTCGTGAAATTTTTGATAAAATTAAAGCTAAAAATCCAGCATAATTAATATCACCACATTTTATAAAATTAATTTTTTCTTTTTTAATAATTTTAATTAGAAATAAAATCATTTTAAATTGCTGATAAATAAATGATAAATATTCGAAAATAAAAAATTTATTTTTTTTTCCTGCACTAAACTCATAGAACACATGATTATCATTTATTATATTTTTTTTATAATAACTATTATCTAAAAAAAGTTGATTATTTGTTAGGTTTGCTACAGGATGAACACTAATCACTCTATCAAAAAATGAATTTAAATCTCTTGCAAGTATTACATTCATTGAATTTCTTTTAGTAATTTCCAAAAAATTGTATGAGCTATCTATAAATAATAATTTAGGCATTATTTTACTAAAAATTTTTGGTGCATGTAAACTTTAGCAAAAAAATATTGAAAAAATCTTCTTAAGTTAATTTGCATTATAGATGTAATGGAGAATAAAAAATGTTTTATATTTTGATAAGTTTTATTAAGAATACCATCAATTAATAGTTTTATATATTTTTTTGAGTTATAGTAACTTTTGATAAATGATATTTGATTTATAGCCATAGATTATAATGAGTATAATAATATTAAAATATTTGGTATGTTAATCAATAGCATGCATAAAAGATGATTACAATTTTAACTCACAACAAAAACAAAAATTTTATTACGAAAACAAGAAACATTCTTAAATACATTGTTCTTTTTTTTAATCAAAAATTATACTTAGATTTAGGAAGATTATTTCAATTAGTTAAATATTCTGGGCATATTGATGTTACTAAAAGCTTAATAGATGGTCTTAAAGAGAATAAAATTGAGTTTAATATTAATCCAAAAAAAAAAAAATATTTTTATGGTAAGGTTATTGTTCTGTCTGGATATGATGAATTAATCAAAGCTATAGAATTAAAAAAAGAAAAAACTATTGATTATATAATAGCAGGTCCTAATATATGTGTTTTGCCAACAGATATTGGAAATACTTTTGCAAATAAAGAAATTGATAAGGTTATAACTCCATCTAAATGGGTAACAAATTCATATATAAAGAATTTGCCTATAATTGAACCAAAAATTGCTGAGTGGCCAGCTGGTGTTGATACTAAAGTATGGAGTCCTAAATACCAAGTTAACAAAAAATATGTACTAATTTACCTAAAAAAACCTTTTAATATTAAAAATGTATCTGAATATATTAAAATTTTAAATCAAAAAAATATAAGCTATAGAATTATCAAATATGGTTTCTATAATCCAAAAATTTATTTAAAATTATTACAAAGTTCTAAATATTCAATTTTTTTTTCTATTTCTGAGTCACAAGGTATCGCGATGCTAGAAAGTTGGTCGGTTGGAGTGCCCAGTATGAACTTGCAAAATAATTCTATTATTTATAAAGAAAGTCAAATAATTTGTAATACTTCTCCTTACTTAACAAAAGAAACAGGTTTAGAATTTAAAAATATCATTGAATTTAGAGAAAAATTAGATTTTATTGAAAAAAACTATAAAAAATTTAACTCAAGAAATTGGGTTTTAAAAAATCTAACTAATAAAAAAAGTTCTGAGATAATATTAAAAATTTAATTCCAAATGGTGTGAATTAATTTAATTTAATATAATGACATATAAAATGAAAATTACTTATTTTACAAATAATAGAAGAAAATCGCTGTTAAGATTTTTTTATTTTGTAATAACATATTTAAAGTTATTTTTTTTTAGGAAATATTATTTTGATTTATATAATTTTTATAAACTATTAAAATACCCAGGCCACCTTGTTGTTGTTGAGTGTTTAGATTTGGGATCAAAAAATATTGGTTTGAATTATAATTTTAATAATTACAATAAATCACTTAATGAAATTGCAGTAGTTAATAGTGGTATTGAAAATTTACAACATTGCTTGATAGAAAAAAAAAATAAGCGAATAAAGTTTTTAGTTGCTGGAACAAATTTAGTTATTACGCCTAAAGATCATAATTCAATTATTGCTAATAGTTTAATTGATATAATTATAACTCCAAGTAAATGGATTTCAGATTACTATGTCAGTCAAGAGCCGAAACTTAAAAATAGAATTCATGAATGGTATAGTGGAATTAATCATAATTATTGGGTAAATTTAAAATTAAAAAGAGAGTTTATAACTTTTTACATAAAAGAAAATGATGGATCAATTAATGATACTGAGAATTATATTAAAGTTGCATCAAAATATGGCTACGGTATAAAAACTATTAAATACAATAAATATAACAATAAAGAATATAGACGAATTTTAAACAAATCAAAATTTTTAATCTATTTTTCCAATCATGAGTCCCAGGGTCTTGCAACTGCTGAAGCATGGTCATGTAATACTCCCACATTAATATGGAATAAAACATTTACATTTATAAATGGTCAAAAAGTAAAAAGCTCATGCTGCCCATATTTATCAAATGAATGTGGAAAATTTTTTAATAATATAGATGATTTTACAAAAATCTTAGATGATGAATATGATGAAAATAATTATAATCCTAGAAAATGGGTGTTAAATAATATGACTCATGAAATATCAGTTAGAAAATTAGTAAATTTAATAACAGATAAAATTAAAAATTAATCTTTTATATTTTTTGCAAGCTCCTTAAAGGTCTCACTTTTATCTATAAGATAATTATATGAACCTTGATTAATTATACTCCCATCATTGAATTCAATAATAACGTCACAATTTTTAAGAACAGATAACTTATGAGAGATAATAAATATTGTTTTATTATTTAATTTATATAACTCATTAAAAATTTTTTCTTCAGACTTATTATCCATGGAACTAGTACCTTCATCAATAATTAAAACTTCAAAATCTCTATAAAAAGATCTTGCAAATGCAATTTTTTGTTTTTGACCTCCAGACAAATTATTTCCTTTTTCCCCAACTTTTGTGTCATAACCACTTTTCATAATATCAATTAAATCATTAAGATTTAATTTTGAAATTATCATTCTAACTAAATTTTTATCTATCTCGTTATTTTCATATCCGTAAGCAATATTTCTATAGATAGTATCATTATTTAAGTAAGTATTTTGAGGTATATGACTTATAATTGTATGCCAGTTCGGTATATTATTTAAGTTTAGAATTTTACCATCTATCTTAATGTGCCCACTTTTTGGAATTATTAATCCCATTAGTAAATCTATAAATGTTGATTTACCACTTCCACTTGGACCAACAATTCCAATTTTTTGATTTTTTTTAAAATCAATATTTATATTATTAATTGAAAACTTATCATTTTGATAATCAAAAGAAACATTATTAAAACTAATTTGATGATTAAATTTAATTTTTTTATGATTGATGATATTCGTTTCACTAAGATTATTCTTTTTTATTAAAAATTCAGTTACCTCTTTAACTGACTCAGATTCAGATAATAACCCCTGGTAAGAAAAATATAATTGTTGAAAAATTGGGAGTAATTTTTGTCCTGACAATGCAATTATTGCAAAATAAGGAAGTATTTCAAGAAAATTATTTTCAGAATTTACAATTAAAAAAAAGGCAATTGAACTCAACAAAACAATAGCTACTGTTTCCATAAATATTTTTGGGATGGAAGATATTGATAAATTTGAAATAGCACCTTTATCTTTTTTAAGTTTAACTAAAGAAAATATCTTTAAGTGATAATTTTGTAGTTTGTGTATTATTATAATTTTAATGTTTTCAACTGCTTCTCTCAAAAGCTTAATAAGCTCATTTTCTGCTGTTGCAATATTGTAACTATTCTTTTTAACTTTTGATCTAAAAACAAGCATTATAAAAAGATAAGTAGATGAAAAAAATAAAAAAACTAAAATTGTAAATATTGGACTAAGAATTAGTAGTGATATAAAAACTATTAGAATTAAAATACAATTATTTAAAATTCCAAAATAATGCATTAAACAACTGGCACAGTAATTAGTTTTTGTCGTTATAAAAGATATTAACTGACTTGAGTCATTTTTATAAAAAAAATCAATATCTTGATTTATAATATTATTAAAAATTTTCAGTGATAGTTCATACCCAGCCATAAGTGATATTCTGAAATTTGCATACATTGATATCAATCTTATAGAGGCTGATAAAATAATTAATGATAAAAAAATAATAAAAGAAATAATAATTACCTGTAATTCTGTTTGAAAATATTTATTGTCTTTAAGAAAATCATATTTTTGAATTTCATTAAATAAAACATCAGGTCTAGAAATTGCTGTAACGAATGGCAGTATAGAACCTATACTTAATATCTCTGCAAAAGATTGAATTATAAAAAGCCCTATCAAAAGTACAAAATGTAATTTTCTCTTTTTGCCGAGAGAACTATAAAGGAACTTTACAGATTGATTAAAAAATATTTTATAGAATAATTTTTTAAGCATTTTCAATTATTTTTAATTTGCAAAATAAATACCAAGGGTAAATAATAGATACAGTTAAGCCAATTATTAAAAAAACTACCTGAAGGAATAAAGGGAAATAAAGATAATATTATTGCTATATATGCACCAATTTCAATGGTAGTTAAGGTTGAAGATTTATAGATAATTAATTTATAAATATGATTAAAAATTTTTAGAGAACAATAAATAAAAAAAGTAAAAATTAAAACCAAACCAATTAAGCCAGTCTCAACAATTAATTGTATGTAAGTATGATGAGGGTGAGTACTGCAACTATTATCACCATACATACTTCTATATTTATTTTCTTGGCAATAATATCTAAATAATTTTGGACCTATACCAAGAAAAATATTACTATTATCATAAAAAATATTTAAAGCTGAAGTTGCAATTGCTGTATGCACTGGGGTGAAAAAATTAAATTTACTCCTCTTATCCTCATTATTCAAATTATTATTCTTAATCAATTCATTATTATTTTTATTTGCATCATTTTTAATTTTATCTAAATCATTGTTATTTTTACTAAAATTATTTGTCTTTTCTAAATTTGAGACACTAGAATTATTATCATAAAATCCAATAATAGTTTGATCAACCATTCTATTTTTCACATTGTCGTCAATAATAGTAACAGTTGTAATAATTATTAATGAAACAATTAAAGTTATTACTCTTATCATCCTAAAATTTTTAAGGGAAAGTATTAATAGTATTATTGATAAAGATATTAAGGCAAAAGCCGTTCTTTCACCTGAAATATAAATTAATATATCACTAAGTATTGTTATTAACATAAGTAAGTATATTTGAATCTTTTTTGTACTAAAAAAATTTATATATAAACAAAAAAATAATGGAAATAGCCTTGCGAAAAAACTTCCTAAAATGAACTCATCTGTAAATGGTAACGGAATTCTTGAATAAGAGGCTTGAAAAAAAAATTTATTTAAGTCTGCAAAATAATATATAAAACCGTATATCAAACCTATTAAAAAAGTTATAGTTAAGCTAATTGTAAAATATTTTAATGAGTCATTATTACTATCTATTAAAAACTTTATTGCAAAAACAAATAAACCAAATCTAAAATATAACAAAGTAGACTCAAGAGAATTCAGGGGCCTAGAAGATAATAATGAAACAAAAATTAAATAAAAACTAAATATTAAAAAAATATAAAAATATTTATTTTTCAAATATGATATTTTTCCTGAATAAATAATAAAAATTAAAAACAATAAACTTGATAAAGATACGATTAAATCAGCAAAGAAAGGTCCTAAAAAAATACAGAATGGAAATATAATAAAAAGAAAATTTAATATTTTAGTGATTGGATAATTTATATATTTGCTAGAATTATTATACATTATATTTTAATATCATTTTCTTTTATGTACATTGTTGAGTATTTTTTTGAAAATCTCATAGGATTATGCTGATCCATTAAATCTATATTTTCAAAAGATTTATTTTCAATTTGGAAATTAACCCATCTAGAAAAATAAGGTCTATCCTGAGAAACAACACCCGCTAATGCATCAATACCACATCCAACATCTATAAATACCTTATTTATATCCTTTAACAATGGAAATAAAAAAATCTTCATACTACCAATACCAAATAAAAAAATATCAGCTTTTGATTTTTCAATCTTTTCTTTTAATTCATAAGAAAGATCCAAATTACTTGTTGATCCTTTTTGAGGAATAGTTATGAAATCTGCAAATTTTTCAACTCCCAAATAATTTAAATACTCTTCATTGGTAGATAACTTTTTAATTAAATTAATTTTTTCAATGTTACCTACAACAGCAATATTATTATTTTTAAAGTTTTTAAATACCCATCTAGTTGAAACAATTGAATAAATTGCTTCAAATGAAGTAAAGTTTAAGTTTTTAAAATTACTAATTAAATCAGTTCTATTAATATTAATTAATTTTTTTTTAATCAAATAATTCATTATCCCATAAAAAAAAAAATTTTTTCCTAAGAATTTAAGTTTATTTGATGTGAGAATTAAAATAATAATTTTATTAATAAAATTAAATAATCTTATAAGTTTTAAAATTCTTACAGCAGAATTTAAAAAAAAAGATTTATCAAGATAAGAAAAAATAACCTCAAAAAAAATTCTATTATAACTATCATATGTTCTTTCGATACATATATTTTTGGTTTTCCAGAATGAATCTCTTATCAATTTAAGATCACTTGTATTAATTTTTTTTAATACAGATCTTGAACCTATTTTTGCACTTCCAAAATTTAAATTTCTTAAAAGATAAAAATCACCATCTCCAAACCTTAAATAAGACAAATGTTTTTTTTCATAAACAGCTTGTTTAATCTCCAACAAAATATTTTTAAAATAAAATTGTAAAGATTTATCTTTATAGCCAATAGAAGTATATTTATCTACATTATCATTACAAATGGACTGTATTAACAGTGAACTATCCATGTGAGGGTTATCTGTTTTTTTTAAAAAAAGAAAATTAAATTTTTTTTCATACAAATTACTTAGCAAATTATTATACTGTGACCACTCACATAAATAAGAATTTTCTTTTAAAAAATTTTTATTAATTTTTTCAGATACAAAACTACAAATTAAAATGATATCATTGCAATTATTTTGAATAATTGAATTCAAATGACTATAATCAATATTTTCAAATAAATATATTACAAGGTCAAATTTTTTTTTTGTATTATCACTTATATCTTTTTGCTCTATCCCTAATTTTTTATCTATACCTTCTTTTATAAATAATTTTGTAAATTTATTACAATCAATAAATAAAATTTCATCAAACAAACTAATATCAAAAGCATCTTTAAAAAATTTATCAAATAAGCTATGAATAATTGAATATTTATTCATCTATTTGATGTATTCCATTTACTTTACCTGATAACCCTATATTAGTTTCTATAAAGTTTGATTTTTTTTTATCTATCATATGAAACATATTGTCTTCACAAGAAATATTAAAAGAACTTAGTATAATAATTTTTTTGAATAAACTTAATAAATATCTAATTCCTTCATTATGAAAACAAAAATATCTAGTACTAACATTTGAAAAATTTTTGTAATATCTAAAATTAAAACTATTATCTATTAATTTGGAATAGTTATATTCATTATTTAAGTAGTACCTACCTGACATAACATGCAAAAATTTAAAATCATATTGGTAAATTTTTTTTAAGCTAAGCATTACACTTGTTGCCCAAGGTACACCTTTATTTTTATAAGTATTAGCTAATTTAATTAAACTATCCTGGGAAATATCTATATATAAGTCAATATTTTTAATTAAGAAATGCTCCATTTCATTATCAATTGTAGAATTATCTACAACTATGATAAACATATTGTTTATCTTTTTATTTTTTATTGAAGCAATAGTTTTTAGTAACTCATCAAATCTCTCATTTT
>MDTB01036780.1_pt1 | contig 13211 bp, 13 predicted proteins | sample 811161 | NCBI WGS metagenome assembly MDTB01 (sample SAMN05326650, study PRJNA326480) | marine metagenome | isolation source: seawater | place: Mediterranean Sea | collected 2009 | reverse complement strand
TAGATATCATATTTTGTAAAACTTCGCCGTTACCTGACTCTATGGATATCTCAAAGTTCAAATGCTCCGTTTTAAGTAGATTTTTGAACTTCTCACGATCTTTAGCAGCATTAGCTTGGCGTTCATCAAACTCTTGATAGATTTTATGAGTTAAGCTACGGCGGCGTCTGTGAAAATCTGCTTCTGTAGAACCAGCTACTTTTTGTCTGAGAGGGGAATTACCAAATAGCTTTCTAATCTTACGAGGGATAGCTACGACAACGCAGTATTTGCCTCTTATAATCTTAAAATAAGATTCTGGGTAATCATCCCATGTTAGGTCATCTTCTTCCTCATCATAAGCCAAAAATTATCTCGCCAATAAGTGCGTGGTAGTACAAATGGTATTACTAATAGTAAGAGAAAGTCAATAAAACAGGGATTTTTCTTATTTTCATAGGATTTTATGGTGGGTGATGAGAGACTCGAACTCCCGACATCTTCGGTGTAAACGAAGCGCTCTACCAACTGAGCTAATCACCCAATGTTAGGTGGGTTATCCAAAGCTTAAGGAAGGTTCAAGAGGCAACTGCAAAGAATTTCAAAATCATAACACGTGAATTAGCCAATTCACGTAATAACCGATCGTATTGTCTCTTTGTCGAAATTACTGCCACAAAGCAAAATTACAGAATTCTGGTTCCTTAAATCTACTTCGTGAGCAAGATATCCCGCATAAGCGAGACCAGCAGCACCTTCAACAATCATATTTTCTTTCCAAGCAAGTAGCTTAAGTGCCCTTGAAATTTCTTCTTCAGTACATTCTATCAATTGGTCAATAACTTCACCGGCTACAGGCAATGTAATCGAGTCCTCATCTACGCCCCCAGCGCATCCATCTGCTAGCGTATTCAGATGTTCTGTTTCTACAACTTTGCCAGCTCTTATACTCGCACAAAGAGCTGCAGAATGCCTTGCGCTTATGCCAAAAACTTTCACCTCAGGCTTGGCTACTTTCAGCGCCGCGCCCATACCTGAAACAAGACCACCTCCACCTAGCGAGATAAAGACATTGTCAATCTCCGGTAATTGCTCCAATAATTCCAGTCCGATTGTACCTTGTCCGGCCATTACCATAGCATCATTGTAAGGTGACACATAGACATATCCGTCATTTTTAGAAAGTTGGCGCGCGCGTTGTTCCGCCAAACCTGAATCTCCAGGATTAAGGATCACTGCCGTGCCATAACTTTTGATCTTTTCGAGCTTGGTCTTCGCAACATTTTCCGGCAGGACTACAGTTAGAGAATGACCAGTGGTCATCGCTGCATGGGAGCAAGCAATCCCATGGTTGCCGGAAGAGGCTGTTATAACGGGCATATCAGTGGCTAAGCTGGTGAGCTTTGACATCGCGCCGCGTAGCTTGAAGGAGCCTGTCTTTTGAAAATTCTCAGTTTTGAAGAATAGCCCTGAGCCCTCACGCGAAGCAATACACATGGTTTTTGAAATATGCTTTCCAATCCTCGCTTGCGCTTCTTCACAAGATGCAGCTATCGTTGCGAGTGTTTTGGATGTGTACATTTCAATTCGCTCATAAGCTTAAATCTTTGATATAGACATAGCCTCTCTGTGCATTTGTAACAACCACAGTTTTTAAAATCTATTTGCATTGAACAAGAACATCTTGAAAAGATAGCGGTTCTAGAAGATTACAATCAGGATTTGAATCTAAAAATCGTCTTTCATCTTCTGACATCATAACAGCAGCGATACATTAACCACCGGTAAAGTCATTTCCAAAGAGCAGCTTGTAGTCTTGGCGCGCTAAACGAAGAAGATGGGTTTATCCAATTGGGAACATCAGGTCTATTACTTGTTTATCGCGATTCTTATACTCCATTGGCCGATTGCATCGTCCACACATTATGCCATGCCTTACCGAACAATTGGTATCAGAAGGTTGTCGTTTTAGCTGCTACAGACCGTCTTAACCGGTTATCGACAATCACTTGTCAAACTCAAGAATAGCTCACAAGCGTATTCAAACTACCACTAAGGGACCAAGCGATATAAAGTTCTTTCCCTATTTGTCAGGAGAACAAACGCCTTATAATGAAGCTAACTTGCGCCCTAAATTTTCAGGAACCAGTAAGAGCACCACCGCTTTTGACATGGCGCGTGCTAACCAAGAAGGCGTCTCATTTGTCAGAAGAGATTGTCTGGAAACTCTTCGCAATACAGACATTGCTCCAAAGCAGCTTATCGCCATAAGTTGCGGTAGCGCTTCTGTTTATTGGCTCCACCCACTTGCGACTGTTCTTAATTTACCTTTTGCCATGCCCAGTAAAGTTGAATTCGGAGTAGCACGCCTGGCTGTATGCGCAGTAACAGATGCGAAGCCGGAGGAAATAATGACTAAACCTCTAACTGATAGAGTTATTTTACCGGATAAAAACCAGCAAGCCGCTTACGCAAAAGCTTGTAAAAAGTACACTACAAGGTATCCCAAACTAAAGGATTTACAACAACACACCATTTTTTTTGGGTATTTCTCCCCGTAGTTTTATCGGTTCAAGTTCAACCAAACAAGGAGGCTTTAGATACTATAAACCAGGTGAGACCATTCTGGGCAAACGCTTGGAAGACCATCTACACTTTGCCGTCGTTTACTGGCATAGCTTTGCGTAGGAGGGTAATGACCCTTTTGGTGGTCCAACCTTTGAATGTCCCTGGCACCCACAAGACAGTATTAAAAATGCTCAGCTGAAAGCTGACATAGCCTCTGATACGTTTGAAATTCTTGGTCAACCGTATTTCTGCTGGCACGATGTTGATCCCCGCCCAGAGCGCGGAAATTTACTATAGAACCTCTCTACTCTTGGCGAAATCACTGATTATGTCGGCCATAAAATGGAAACCGCTGGAAAAAACTCATTTGGGGTACTGCCAACATGTTTAGCCACAGAAGATGGATGTCCGGTGCATCTACCAAACCCGATCCCTATATTTTGCCTTTGCAGCTGCAACTGTAAAATCCTGTCTAGATGCAACCTATAAGCTTGGTGGAGAAAATTACGTTCTATTGGCAAGCCGTGCGGGCTATGAAAAACTATTAAATACAAACCTAGGTTTAGAGCTCGAACACATGGGGCGTTTCCTAAACCTGGTGGTAGATTATAAGCATAAGATAGGATTAAAAGGGACAATTCTGGTTGAACGCAAGCCGCAGGAACCGTCTAAACACCAATATGATTATGATACGGCAACTTGTATTGGCTTTTTAAGTAAATATGGTCTTGAGAATGAAGCCAAACTAAAAATTGGAACAAGGCCATGCAACGTTTGCGGGACACTCATTCGAACATGAGATTGCTGTTGCCTAGCAGAAGGAATGTTCGGCTCCATCGACATGAACAGAAATGATTATAAATACGGTTGGGATACCTATCAATCCCCCGATAATATTCCAGAATTAATTTGGCTTGCTACCAGATTCTGAAAGCTGTCGGCTTCTCTTGTGGTGTTACTATTTTTGATGCAAAATTAAGGCGGCAGTCTTAAGAATCCCGCTACTTGGGATTGAAAAGTCCTGCAGCAAAGGAAATGTTAGAGAACGACCTCGGCGCAATAACTGAAAGTCTTTTATTTCTTGATAGCAATCCGGAGCCACAATCTGGAAAGCAAGAGATTTTGGAAAATTACGTCAATAGATTTGTGTAAATTTTATTTTGCTGCTTTAAACGCTTCATAAAACTTTATTTGATGAATCTGCTTCCTTGCACGTCATATGGTTCTGTTAGTTGTACAAAAACCCCCAAAATGCAAAGTTTGGCTTATTTTAAAATTTTTCTGTTAAAAGCCGCCGTATTTTCTATTTCAAATTTGCGGGTGGTTTGAGTTGAATTTAAAAAATTATTAGGCGTCCAATTTAGTTGGTTTATAAAACAAGGAGTGCATAGATTTTTTCTCTAAGCAAACTTGGCGATTAAGTAGAAAAATCATCAACCAAAGCCTATAACTTAACAAGTTATGATAGGGAATTATGACAAAAAGTAAAAAAAAACATCCAAAATTGCACTTTTCTTTTTGGAATTAAAATTTGATGTGTTATGGGTTCAGTTAAGCACGCTCAGTGCACTAATTTCGGATAGGGGTTCAAAATGAACAAACTTAAACTCGCAGCCATCGCGCTTTTTGGAGCAGTTATTTTGTCAGCATGCACGGACACACCTGCACCTGTTGATACGATGGTTACAGGAGAGGCAGCATCAAGCGGTAAGCTCTGATAATTGCTACGGATTTTTAAAGTTCTATGAGGGGAATGCTGCAATAAAACAGCGTTCCCTTTTTGGTTTTATACTTTATGTAGTGTTTCTGACAATTAGAGTTTTGGAATTTGGTCTGAATATGCATTAGAAAGTTTAATACTTAAATAAAATTCTTATTTTGCAGCAGTAATGCCGACTTCAACCAAAAAATCGGGGCTTGCAAGACGAGCTGATTCAACGCAAGCGCGACAAGGAGCTTGTCCCTTAGGAATCCAAGCGTCCCAGACCTTGTTCATATCTCCAAAATCATCCATGGAGCAAAGCCAAATTGTGGCGGATAAAATTTTTGTTTTATCCGTACCAACCTCTGCAAGTAACCCATCAATCTGATCTAGAATTGACTGAGTTTGTTCAGCAATATTTGCACCTGGAGCTTTGAGTGCAACCTGGCCGGCAAGATAAACCGTGGCATTATGTACAACAATCTGGCTCATCCTATCGCCAGTATGAAAGCGTTGGATGCTCATAATCAGTTCCTTTCATCTACTCTCAACGAGTTAGATTATCGCCGAAATAATAATACTTTAAAAGACAGAAATATTTATGACTTAAATGCCATTACCATATTAGTCGAATTCTTGAAAACGATCTCCGAACTATTGAACCCTGCCTTCAGCATGATTTCGCTTAGCCGTGCTGGACCTGCTTGTGCACCGAGGGCAGCTGCAACTTTTTGGGACTTTGAAGTTGGCACGCATCCCATCGTGGAAAATGCATAATACATCTGGCCTATTTTATGCATATTTTGGCTAACATCGTCACCGGCACTTGGCTCGATCAAGACAACCCAACCACTATCCGACAGTTTTGAATGTGCATATTTAGCGGCACCTAAAGGATCTCCCATGTCGTGAAGGCAATCGAAGAAAGTAATTATGTCGTACACCCCATCATAACTTTCAGCATCACCAACACAATAACGAAGGCGATCAGTAAGATTACAACGTATTGCTTCACTATTCGCTTCACCGATGGAAGGTTCATGAATGTCATAGCCAACGAACTCTGAGGACGTGTATTCAGATGCAAGTAACATTGTAGAAAGCCCCTTGCCGCAACCAACATCACATAATCGCCCTCCTTCTTGAAGGATTTTCTCGACCTCTGGAATTTTTGGAATCCATTTCTGAATAAGATTCGTTTCATAAGAGGGCTTAAAAAACCGCGCAGTTCCTTTAAAAACGCAAGGATGAAATTGACCGTAATCCACTCCATCGCCAGATTTAAAGGCGGCCATCACTTTTTCTATACCGTGAACATTGCCTACAAGAACGTCATAAGCGCCAATCATAAGTGACGGACTATCTTCATAGGCAAAAACAGCCTTCTGTTCATCTGACAAGAAAAATCTCTCAAAGGTTTCATCATGCGAGCAATAACCAGCTGCGCACATGGCGTAGAGCCATTCAAGCCCATAACGCTCATCAATTTTTGCCGTATCGGCTAATACAGCACTCGAGCAGGGGCCCTTCTCAGCGAGCGCGTTAAATAGTCCAAGTTCGTCTCCAATTCGCATCAGGGGAAGTATTGCGCAAGCTGAAACATTTTCCATAATTGACCACTGGAGCGCGCGAAGCTTTTCTTTATCAATGGGCATTAGCGGTCCTCCAAAATTTCAGGCTGACTAAATTTTATGTGACGAGAATAAACATATGCGAGCCAGACGAACAACAATATGTTTTAAATCTCCTCAAAACTCAGAATTGGGGAAATAATAAATGCTGGAAGTAACTGGCAACGAGACAGGAAAATCAACAGGCAAACGAAGCGCCACAAAAGGGAAATTCTAGGTCGACTTTTTCAATGCTTCAATCAAATTCCCACGTGCTTATTTATCATCTTCACCTTTCTTAAACAAAAAATCTATGTTGTGGTTAGTTCGTGCCGAAATAATGCCTCCAATAATCAGCAAAATAATCGATAGCAAAAACCCCAAGGGAATTAAGCTGCGATCAAGTAATAAAACGCCCTGGTGAATCAAAAAAGTCACAATTAGGACAACAACGGATCCTAAATAGCAAATGTTGCGCATGTTTTTCTCCTATTTTAGGCCCATCTTAACTTAGAACCGGCGCCGCGCAATATGCGTATTTAGCTACCAATTTTTCCAAATAATAAGATTTTCCTTGTTATCGTTTATAATTTTAAATGCAATTATGGCTAGGATAACTAATTTCAGTGCTATATTCATCAATCTTCACTAAGTCCCAGTAAGATTTGTGCAAACACCCTGACTTTGAGCCAATGCTGCCATTGCCAAAAATCCTATCATTGACTTTAATAAGAGGGATTGCGTCGCCTAAAAAAAAGGCAACACTTCATCTGCCTCAAGCAGTTCATTGACGCTCTCCGATTTTATTCTAATTTATTATCACAATTCGCCGCTATTTCATTAACAGATTTGCGCTAATTCCTCCAAGGACACCTTGATCCGATATCAAAAGAATTCCGTATTTAAGTATGAAAACATTGAACCCCAGTCTCTCTATAACATTACTCGCATTATCAGCTATTATTATGGTTTCAAAACCCTTATCTCGTGTTTCAAAAAGCACCGCAGTAAAAGAACCCCAGTGATAATTTTTTCCAGTGTGTTTACGCTGTCATCGGGAATAAGAAAAACGCCCTGGACAATCCATCCATTAACGCCAAGCGCCATAACCGCTGGTTTAATTACATGAACGTAAGGCACGCATTAAGCGTAAAAATGGTTTTTGCACTCTCTTGAAACTAGGGTGCTAGGTATTGTTGGCATACCTCGATTACATACCATAGCAACGTAGCTGTTTCTCAACCCTGATTTGCTAATCATATCATGCAACACTTCTGAATTTTAGTGAGGGCCATTTCTGGATTAAGACAATGGCTTTCCAAGGAATTGAAAAACCTTTCAAGATAATCTGCTAAACGAAAAAAGCTCCATTAATAACAGGCACTACATCATATGTTATATCCTAATGCATTAACCCCCAATCGATCATGGGTATAGCAACATCTATAACCGGTATCACTTTGCCCGTCATCCAGGCGGCATCTTTTCTAAAGGCAGGGCTCAATAAATCCTACTATGAAGAGTTTGTATCAATATTTTTTTTAATCTCACCACCAGACAATAACCACTGGATGTAATCTTCTGGGTACGAATTACAAAGATCCTCAAAACGGGAGATGTTTTCAACGCTCCAAGAGTCTTCCCACTGACCGTTCTTGCCTCGCGCAAAAAATTGTGAGTTATTTTTCCATAGCTTTGCATCCGCGCCAGGAACAAGGTCATCCGCCTTTTCTTTCATGGAACTGAAAGTAGCAGCTTTAACAAGATCTGGGAAAATCACTTCATCGATCTCAATATTCAAGAAATTAGATATTTTCCTCATTTCTCCCGAGAGGTTTGCCTTTAGCTGGCTGTAATGGAGAAATAAAATGTTTTCTTGCTCCCTATGCCGCCAAAAAGTTTGGCCATGATGCAAAGCTGACCAGTAAGGATACCCATCGCGCTCCCAATCAAAAAAACCTTCTGTTAGCCATATCTTTAGGCGTTCTTCATCATTTTTAGCCAAAAGATCCGTGACAGTTGAAGCGTTACCCATTTCTGCAGCCAAAGCTCGCTCCGTTTCCACATCGGTATTCGCCTGATGGCTCATCATTGATTCAAAAACATCGCGCGGATCGCGAGCAACATAAAGGTATATAGCATCATCTTTCCAATTCAAACCATCGAGTGGCGTGTGTGTCTTTAAGATGCGCCTGTGATTTTGTGCCGCCAAATACTCATGCATAACCTCTCTAGTATCAGTGACTAGATCAATCCAAGGCGACAATTCGTTCAGAGGTGCAGGAAATATTGTATTTTGAAAAACCAATAGCGCGGCAATCATTTGCGTCCAAGTCGTCCCGGATTTGTAACAAGTACAAACGTAAATATCACCAGGACGAGAATCAAAACCGACCCAACGCTCAGAATCCCAATCAATGTGCTGGTATCGCTTTATGGGATAATTTTCAATCGTAGTCTTTGACATGTCCACCTATTTCATTACCACGGGCATCACGAAAATAAGCCTAGCAAAGTCCTGATGGTTGTCTATAACACTGATGTTTTTGAATTGTGAAGCAATTAAAACTAATTCAAATTCGACCTTTAAATATAAACTAAACCATAGCTTTTCGCGGGCTTGCAAACTGATTAGTCTTAATTTTAAATAGAGTGAAGTTTAGATGAATTATAAAAATAGAAAATTGATGCTTCGTTAAAAAAACATCACAGACTGCTATATTATTTTACCTATACGAAGGCGCTGATAAAGAATTTTATGAACAAGACGTTGAGCAGAGTGTTGTCACTCTAATCCTTTTGGTAAGCCAGGTAGCTAATCTGTCTTTTCTCTGAAGGATGGTAGGCTAAAAGGAAAAGGCCTTTAATTAGATGAAAGTGGTACTTGTCAATCCAGAAATACCCCATAATACTGGTTCAATTGGACGCACCTGCGTTGCTTTAGAGTTGGAGTTAATTTTAATCAAACCTTACGGTTTTTCACTAGAAGAAAAAACTGTTTCACGATCTGGAACACGTTATTGGAAAAACGTAAATCTATCTGAATACGAAAACTGGAAACAATTTCTAAATTGTCATCAACCTAGACGTGACCACTTATACTTTTTTGAAGAGTATGGTAAAAAAAGCTTCTATTCTCCTGATTATCAATTGGAGGCTTATTTGATATTTGGATGCGAAAGCGTTGGATTATCAAAAGATATCTTAGATGGTATGGCCGATAGAATGTTTCAAATTCCGATGTTAAACCATGCAGTAAAGTCCCTCAATTTGGCAAATGCCGCTACGGCGGCTATTTATCAAGCAATGAAAGGTCAGTTTAGTAAACGATAAAATGTTAGGAGAAAATCGGTTGACCGAAATTAAGTCGTTTTATGACGCGAGCATCATCAAATTCTTTTTTTAAGCGAGTAAAATAACAAACCCACCACGTATCCTACTAGTTTCTAGATATGTGTGGGTTTCTGACGCTTTGTTAGGAACGCAGGTTTTGGCAACTCAAGGTTTGATAATACCTATATCTTTAAAACTTTTTTGTTCATCTAATTTCTCGCGCAAACAATCGCAGTACCGCGCCCGGGTCTGTCAAAAATGTATTTCCCTTACTGATATGAAGATGAGGCGTACAGTATTAGTCCTTATTTAGCTTTGGCTCAATCATTAGGGGCTTTCGTTTCTTTTCTACGACCTCCTCAGAATAAATATCAACTTGATCTTGATAAAGTTTTTTCTTTATATCATGAAGTTCAAATAAAATTTTAATAAAAGCTAACATAAAAAAAGAAACTATAAGCATGTAAATACCAACATCCATATTGCGATTAAAACTAATTGCCGACAACATTTCATCTGAACCAAAAAGCCTAATGAAAATTCCAAAAACTGAACTTAGAAAATAAAGCCAGCCGACCACAAAAAGCACAATTCGAAGCATCTTTTATCCTTAATCAATAAAAATTTAGATTTGGAATTCCAACATCTTGAAGAATGCTGTAAGTATGGAGCTACCAGGTAAGTCCCTAAACGGCAACGGCCTTACATCAGTTCCAATCCGCCGTATGCGGGGATAATTTCTCCCATCGGTTCAGCTCTTTCACCTTTGTCATAGGAAGTAATAAAGGTATTATTAGCAGGTTTATTATTTAGCCACAAAAATGCGTTCTTCCAATTGCCCTTCATCTATCCTTTTAGGCGACCGATGGCAATCTCAAGAGTTGAAGAAAGATGACCTCACCCACGAATCCATACCTCAAAGATTGTGTTTTTTTATAACTATCCAATCATACGGAACCAGAAACCTAATTCTCAGCTTCAATATTGAGGAAAATATTACGGCAAACAAATATACACACATTTTTAGTTGCATTTCTTATCTTGAGTTCGGGCAATTAAACGCAGTAAGGATCTGGAATGGAGTCCGCCCCGAAAAATATTTTTGACATCTATTAGATATGAAAATAATTTTTGAAATTCACGGTAGTAAATTCTGGTTGGACCAAGTTACTCATTATCAAACTGTTTTTACCTATTGCTTTGAAAAGCTTGGAGAAAGTAACATTCGCTGACATTAATAGGATGCGTTTACCGCCGAGAGCTATTACGCGAAAGAGTCTTTACTTGAATGTCAAGATGGTTTATTTGCCATAGGAAATGGTTTTACCACACCTAAACAGATGAGTCTGAACGAAGCTTTGTAAAAATTTTGATTGTAGTCGGGCCTAAACGCACCATTACTAGGAATGGCTATAAATCATCAATATTGGCAGTTATCCAGCCCACCTGCATATTCCGTGAATAGGTCGCTATTTTTGTAACACTGATAATTGGTGACGTAAATTTGGGAAAATTTCGTTAGTTAATCTGTACGTCTGAGTAGCAAAGATCATAAAGGTTTCTGTTATTACGGTGCAAGTGAAATTAATCTGCTTCAGAACAAAACACAGAGTGCATTGTGCCAGAATTTGCATCTAAATCAACAGTTCACGATAGCTCTGACGCTCTCTAATGAGTACTTTGGCTTTTCTTGAAAACAATATAATTTTTGGTATTTTGCTATTACGGAAATCAATAAATGCTGAGATGTCTTGGCAGTCCATTTAGATGTAACGCTTTGCCTCAGTCAAAGCTTCAGACGTTAATCCAAACGATAGTATTGAACCAAGCATCCGCATAATCACCTCCCGAAAATGCCTAAGATTAACGCAATCAAAGATTATCTGGAGCTAATTTATAAACTTACAGGAAGAATGATATGAATGTTTGGCTTAGTTTTTTAGTCTGTTCCGCTTTGCAATACAATCCCTGAAAATGCTTGAGTTCAGTTTTCTCCATATGCTTCAAAAGCGGCGTCAGGCTATCTAACCAATTTAAACCAGCTAAAATGTCGTCTGCGCGTTCTTCGGTGGTATCGTAAGCGTGGATCGAAACCAATTCGTTGTCATCTAATACCAGAATCTTTAAAGTTACTCAATTTGAATTATCAAAAGACCGAAGTGCATCATAGAGTTGGTCGACACCACCCGATTTAGCTTTGAAGCGCGTTATTGTTTTTAATAGCGGCGCGAATTAACTCCAATTATTTTCTCAGGGTGATGCGCGAAGCTTACCGGGCAAATAAAGTTTTTGTTTGTATTAGAGATCTGGCAGATCGCGATAGTTTTTGCACCTACACTGGTGACCGTATTGCGCAAACGAAACTAAGATAGAAAAATTACCATAACGGTCTTCAAACAAAAACAAACCGTCAAAAACGCCGGATTGGCACTGCCAGACACAAGTTAACCTGAGAAAGACTTCTATTCACGGCAAACCAAACAAGTCCCTTTGGAAACAATTTTTGCGGTTAGGAAAAATCGGAAACCGATTATATTTAAATTGATAAATCACATTGCTGTGACAGGTCGTCTCTGTGACAGCTCGCCATCCTGAAATTTGATTTTAACTTGGTAGCATGAATAGGACAGCTATTTCTCTAAATGACTGTCAGCCTCTGTGCGTCATGGCTGTTCCGACAATCCAGAGCAGCACAGAGGCAGCTAAACGTCGGCCGGCTTAGTTAATTTTAAATACTCCAAATCAGCTCAGATCCGCCGCGGTGCACATTAATTGCCTAGGAGAAACGCTAACTACTGCGATTTTACCCAGTGACAAATGCCTGTCAGTCCCTAATCGATCTGCGATTGGAAATTCCTCAAGGAATTGGAATGATCACCGCTTTATCTATTCCACTACAACATAATGGTGGCCTCTGGACTAATCTTAGCGTTCTTATTTTTAGCTTTCTCGGGCTTTTGGCTATAACGGCAGATGCTTTTATTGTGGAAAAAAATAAACCGATGGTCAAAGGATTGATGGTCTGGTGAAAAATTCATAAATCATCCATTGTTCTCGCATGTTTCGGGTTCTTTATGAAGATAGCACTGACGTGCAAAGTAGAATTAAAATTGGGAGATAACGATGAGCCTGTTCAATAAATGGTGGGATGCAGCAAACTCACTAGACAGATTTAAAATGGCCGAATTACTGGACGATAGCTTTATATTTGTCAGGCATCAAACTGGTGAGGAAATGAACAAGGATGATTTTCTTGATTACATAATGACAGGTATACGAGATAAAGTGACATCAGAGGGTAGACGTTTGATCTATGAGAACGCTGGAATTATAGTTAGTCATTCAATATTAGATGGCCCAATGGGTAGGAACGCGGTGATGTTAGTACGCTTAGTCAGAAACGGAAAGATTATTAGACAGGAAACAGGTATGACACTATTGTCTGTGACCCCGTAGATATTTCTAAAGATCTCGTTGGCATTGATTGAGCTAAGCGATATTTTTTATGCAACGAGATCAGGAAATAGCGGCGTTACTCTATAAACCGATGGAAAGATGGCAGCCGATAAAGCTTATTGACGCTTGGATACAGACGATCAATGCGCCAACTATCAACCCCGATAACCTTATCGTAGCCTAGCGTTTCCTCCAACTGGATTGCACCTGAGTAGCAGCATCTAGCAGATAGCTTCAAGATTGCTTGGGTTGTAGAACAGCTCGATACGCTTCCACTCATGTTCTCACTTCTGTTTTCTATTGTAAGCGATGATAACAAATGGTTACTAGCAACTACATCAAGAAAAGTCCGCAACATCGTTTAGTCATAAAAACTTTCCAAAACTAAAATGTTTTTTGAGGCCAGTCCCCAACCTATTGGGAGCATCAGAAGACGCCCCAAATTGGGGCTTTTCTAAGTCTATGGAATCAGATGGCTTATTTGGTCGGGACGGCAAGATTCGAACTTGCGACCTACGGTACCCAAAACCGTCGCGCTACCAGGCTGCGCTACGCCCCGACTG
>MDTB01202971.1_pt1 | contig 13212 bp, 7 predicted proteins | sample 811161 | NCBI WGS metagenome assembly MDTB01 (sample SAMN05326650, study PRJNA326480) | marine metagenome | isolation source: seawater | place: Mediterranean Sea | collected 2009 | reverse complement strand
TATGCTTCAATTTATATTAGCCAAACATCTGGATATGCTTGAAGAAAATGTTCGTGTTGTAGCACATGATGTTGGAGGCTCTTTTGGAATAAAAGTGCATACCTATGGTGATGAAATCGCAACAGCTATAATCGCCAAGTTACTGAAAAGGCCGGTTAAATTTACTGCAGACAGGCTAGAGAGTTTTGTTACCGACATCCACGCCCGTGACCATGTTGTAGATGCTAAAATAGGGGTGCGCAAAGATGGTTCCATTGTAGGTATGGGATTTAATGACTTTACCGGCATTGGCCCGTTTTCAATGTATCCAAGAACATCTGCCATAGAATGTAATCAAATATTAAACCTGACAGGTGCGCCCTATCAATTTGAGCATTATAATGCAGTTGGTAATGTTGTGTTCCAGAATAAAACGTTAATGTGTCAATATCGAGCTGTTGGTCATCCAATTGCTATGGCTATCTCTGATTGCATGTTGGAAGAAGCGGCAAGGAAAATTGGAATGGATCCTGTTCAGATAAGACGCAAAAACCTAATTCCTGATGATGCTTATCCAACAAAATCAACAACCGGAATGCGCTTTGACGATTTATCACATCATGCGTGTTTAGATAAATTACTAAAAATAATGGATTATGATTCCTTGCTCTCAGAACAAGCAGAAAATAGACAACACGGTATCTACAGGGGTATTGGATTTGTTTCCCTAGTTGAAGTCACAAACCCATCCCCAATGTTTTATGGTATTGGCGGCGCACCAATAGCTTCGCAAGATGGTGCAACTGTTCGTCTCGACGCAGCAGGCGCTCTCCATGTCTCATCCTCCGTCACCGAACAGGGACAGGGCACTAACGCCATTTTACAACAAATCGCGGCTGACGTCTTTGGTGTTGCTATTGGAAGGGTAAAAGTTACGACTGGTGATACAGCAACTGTGCCGTATGGAGGGGGAACATGGGCGTCGCGAGGAGCTGGCATTGGAGGAGAAGCAATGCTGCTTGCATCTCATGCCTTAAAAGAGCAGGTTTTAGATGTAGCAGCTGTTATTCTTCAGGCAAAACCGGAAGAGATTGATATAGTTCATGGTGGGATTGTAATTAAGGAAAGTGGTGAGCAGAAGATATCATTGGGGGATTTAGCAAAAATTGTTTATTACAGAGGAAATGAGCTGCCACATGAACTGCAACCTGAATTAATAGCCACTAGGCATTACCGCGTTACAGACTTTCCTTTTGTATTCACAAATGGTGCCATGGCAGCTCATGTAGAAGTAGATACAAATACAGGGTTTATTAAAGTACTGCATTTCTGGGCTGTAGAGGATTGTGGAAGAGTGATTAATCCACAGCTTGTTGATGACCAGATTCGTGGTGGGGTTGTGCAGGGTATCGGAGGCGCACTTTATGAAGAGTGTGTCTATGATACAGACGGGCAGATGCAGAATGCAAATATGGCTGATTATCTTGTACCTATGGCAACTGAAATGCCAGAAATTACGGTCGCTCACGTCGAAACCTATACTAAAACATCTGTTTTAGGAGCAAAAGGCGCAGGAGAAGCAGGCACAGGAGGTGCACCAGCAGCATTAATGAATGCGGTAAATAACGCGCTATCACCATTGGATTGCGGGATGTGGCAAATGCCTATGACACCTGAGAGAGTTTTAAGAGCGTTAGGGAAGATTAGTTAACAACCAGATATTTGATTGTTTTTTACCTCGTATCTATTTAGCGTTTTAAATTGAACTTAAATCAATTCATGTATCTATTTGGTTTAACCTCTTGCCATGCGATAGCAGCTATTTCTTTTTTTAATAGTTTGAGAAAAAATGTAGCTTGGGGGCTAAGAGACTTTCCAATTGGCTCGATTATAACGAAATCAGAATATATATTCGGTTCACATATCGGGTTGATATGTCTGACTTTAGTGGCAGTATCCGGAACACATATTAGGTATGGGAGAATCGTTACCCAGTCGGTTGTTCCCACCAACTCTAGTGTGCCTATCATCGAATCCAACTCCATTATCTTTGAAATTTGAATTGAGTGAGCAATAAAATAATCCTCTAACTTTGTACGACGAATGTTTGCTTTTGTTGGTAAAACTAATTTTAGAGGCTTAAGGTTGTTTAGAGTAATTTCTTCTCCTTGTTTTAAACCAAATGTTGGCGATGATACTAAAACTTCCCTATCTCTAACTAAATTTGAATATTTTACTCCCTGCGTTCCTGTCATGACTGGAACAAGTGCAAAATCTAAATCACCGGCTTTAACCATGTCTGTGAGACTTCCACTGTAAGATTCAATGACGCTGATTTCAATATTTGGATGTGTGCTGGATATTGTCTTTAAAACAGGTGCTAATGCAGCTCTAGTAAATGTTGGCATTAAACCAGCGTTAACCTTTCCTGATAGACCTTTTCCAGCATTCATTGCTTCTTGCTCAGCAGTCCTTAATGTTCGAATGGCTTCAACGGATTTTTTATAAAAACCATGACAAAGCGTCGTCGGTGTTACACCATTTGAATTGCGGTTGAATAAGGAAATTCCCAAGTCTTTCTCGATCGCACTTATATGTTGGGAGATACCAGATTGGGTGGCATTCTCTCGTTCAGCAGCAGCAGTAAAAGAACCCTCTTCATAAACGGCTATGAGAGAATTAAGTTGTCTTAAAGATATTATATCTACCACCATTAAAAATTATTTTACTCTAAGATTAGGTATTATAAAAAATAATACTACATGTAAAATATTATAATTTTATTTTTTGTTGTTCCCACCATATATAATGAAACATCGACAACAAATTAATCAATTTAGGAGTTAACCCATGGAAATTGGCTTTTTTACAATGCCCATTCACCCTGTTGAAAAGGACTTGCGTTTAAGCTTAAAAGAGGATAGAGAAGCATTTCTACTTGCCGATGAGCTGGGTTTTTCAGAGGCTTATGTCGGAGAACACGTAACAGACGCAGCAGAAAATATAACTTCTTGCGCTTTGTTCGTTGCATCTTTGGCGGCAGATACGAAACAAATTCGGCTCGGAACTGGAACTGTAAATCTTCCGAATTCACACCCAGCCCACGTTGCAGGCCAAGTGGCAATGCTAGACCATATGCTCGATGGAAGGTTTAACTTTGGCATCTCTCCTGGCGGATTAGCTTCGGATGCAGAGGTTTTTGGCACTCTAGACAGCAATAGAAATGAAATGTTTTTGGAGGGGATTGATACTGTTCTTAAAATATGGGAATCTGAGGCTCCCTATAATATAAAAGGCAAATATTGGGAGATTACAACGGAACGAACGTCACTCACCGATATTGGTCAAGGCATTATGGCTAAACCTTTGCAACAGCCTCACCCTCCAATTGTTGTAACAGCCGTCGCGCCATTTTCAAAAGGAGTAACAGAAGCCGCAGCAAGAGGATGGGAACCGATAAGTGCCAATTTTCTCATGCCGCAATGGGTGAAGACCCATTGGCCAAAATATGTGGAGGGATGTCAAAGGGTTGGAAGACCTGCTGACCCTGCTAACTGGCGCGTTGCAAAGTCTGTTTTTGTCGCAGATGATTTAGCGACTGCAAAGGATTATGCTTTAGGACCAGATAGCCCGTACGTTTTTTATTATAATCAACTACTAACAAAAATGCGAAAGCATAACCGAGTTGAACTTTTCAAAACTCATCGTGACCAACCAGATGATGAAGTAACATTAGAGGATGTGTGTAATAAACTTATTGTCTGGGGCACTCCAGATAAAGTAACAGAAGAAATCCTTGAATTTCAGGAGGAGGTCGGTGAGTTTGGAACCTTATTATATGCTGGTAAAGATTGGGCATCTCCTGAGTTAGCAAGACGTTCTATGATACTTGCAGCAGAGAAAGTTATGCCTGCAGTGACAGCTGCTACAAATGATTTACGGAAACCTAAAACGGCAGCGGAATAGAAACATCAATTCTTATAATTCTAATTAATGTTTAAACTGACCCCTATCCATCGGGGTCAGTTTTTTTATTCAGCCCAATTTATAATTTGTTTCTAATCGTTACTTAAAACAAAAAAAATTTTTTAACTAATTCTGCTAAAAACCCTTATTGAATTGTGCTATCTATAGTTTTATAAGAAACCCGCATTAGACCTCCACCCATGCGTTACGAGTTGAAAAATGAACGACCAATCATTTTACCAAGCAAGAAAAGTTATGTTAGAAAGTCAAATTAGGCCCAATAAAGTTATAGATGAATCAGTCTTGTCAGCATTTTCCGTCACGCCGAGGGAATTATTTGTTCAAAAATCAATGCGGGATATTGCATACATAGACGAGGATTTACCTCTCAGTAACGGAAGATATTTGATGGAGCCAATGGTGTTGGCGAGGTTAATCCAATCACTGGAATTAAAGCTATCTGACAATGTGATGATTATTGGAGTTGGAACGGGATATAGCGCTGCGATAATTTCTAAAATTGTCACTTCGATAATAGGTATTGAGTCACGCGCGCCTCTTATCCAAAAAGCAGAAAGTAATTTAACTCAGCTAGACGTTACAAATACAGTATTATTTAAGGAGCGATTGCAGGAAGGCTATGGTAAAGAGTCACCCTATAACGCTATTCTAATAGATGGCGGAGTGAGCTGCGTTCCAAACAGTATTTTAAATCAGCTTGCAGACGATGGTAAACTTGTTTCTATTTACAGAACAAGTAGCGCGGTTGCTGGCGAAGCTAGTTTATGGATGCGTTCTGGCAATAAATTTTCAAGGACTTGCTTGTTTAATGCGCAGGTCCCTACATTGGAAGAATTTAGAGAAAAGTCAGAATTTCAATTTTAATTAGCGCCTATTCAATGAGGTGTAAAAAGACACAAATAGATGCAGAGAGGAATATAACTTGTTTCTAATAAGCAAAACTATACCAAAAAGCGTTATGTTATACGTTTGTTTATCAATGTTTTACCTGTTTGGGTTTTTAAGTTCTACGGAAGCCGATATTTTTAAGGATGCTTTACGTTCAGGGATAACTAGTTCCAATACGCTTCTGAATTCAAGGCAGGATTATCTCTCCGCTCGTGAAGAATTAATTGTTGCTGGTAGCGATAAGGATTTTTATGGGACGGCTTCCATTTCTCAGAACCAGGCATACAGTGAGCGCCCTAATGATGGCGAGGATGCATATAGTTTATCAACACTTGCAGGTGCAATTACCTTTACAAAACAATTATACAACTTTGGTGAAACAAAAGCGAAGCAGGACGCAGCGTCTATATCTATTGATATCGCCAAAATAGGATACTCTATCACTGAACAATCCGTTCTTATGTCACTTATTAAATCCTATTTAGCTGTAATTTTATTACAAGAGGAAGTTGATTTACACCAAAGTAATTTTGATAGGCTAACAGAACAAACTAATGCCGAGAAATTAAGAGTAGAAGCCGGTGTGTCAACTTCGGCTTACCTTGCTTTGACAACCTCAAAGAAGTCGACTTCTCGCTCGGATTTAATAACCGCGAAGGCAGCTTATCAAACTGCCGTTGAGGAGTATGAGTCGCTCATGGGCGTTCTTCCAGATAAGCTTATAAAGCCGTCGCTCCCTGATTTAATTCCTGTTAAAGTTCAGATAAGCGAAAATCTTGCATATAAGAACCACCCCAATCTGTTTCTTGCAAGGGCAACACAGCGGCTTGCAGCCATTCAACAAGAAATTTTGGCTAAAGAACTTGGCCCTTCCGTTGATTTGTCTTTGTCAGCGAAGAAACAAAATACAGGCGGTATTTCTGCATCTGATGGAAACGAACTTTCGGCAAAAATTTCTGTATCAGTTCCAATCTTGGTCACGCCAACAACAATGGCGCAAACCCGAAAGTTAATTTCTGAAGCGATGTCAGCGCAACATGAGCGCGATGAAGTCAAGCGTTCTATTGGACTTGCTGCACGTGCTAGATTTAGAAACCATGTTGCCGCCAAGATACAACAAAAAGCAACTGCGGCAGAAGTTAAGGCATATCAAATGTTAGTAGATGCTACAAAAATTGAGGTAGAGTTTGGCAATAAAACACTCCTCGACCAATTAGATTCCGAGGACGAATTGAAAAATGCGAAGTTACGCGAATGGCGTGCTAGTCATTCTGTATTATTGACAGGATATCAGCTTCTTCAATCAATAGGGGCCCTTACGGCTCAAAATTTAGGGGTAGGGGATGCACTAATACCTCTTGAAAGTCTTCAGGCCCTGGGACCAGAATCCGGCTCGGTCATATCTGCGCTAAAAGATGGTCAGTTAGAGTAATAAAAGTTCTTTTTTTATCCTTATCTTAAAGTAGAATATTTGAATGTTAGAAAAAACCTATAATCCTAGTTCAATAGAAAGCAAATGGTACGAAGCATCTGAGGAGGCTGGCGCTTTTGCATCTGCCCCTGACGAAGATACGACGCCATACGCTATTATGATGCCTCCTCCAAATGTCACCGGCTCGCTACATATGGGGCACGCTCTGACCTTTACTTTGCAAGATGTTTTGATAAGGTTTTATCGCAAAACAGGCAGGGACGTTTTGTGGCAACCAGGCATGGATCACGCAGGCATTGCAACACAAATGGTTGTAGAACGCCAATTGGCAGATGAAAATGTGAATAGGCAAGAACTTGGCCGTGATAAATTTATTAAAAAGGTCTGGGAATGGAAGTCTAAATCAGGCGGCAACATAATTCATCAGCAGCGTCATCTCGGCATCACCCCTGACTGGCCTAGAAGCAGGTTTACGCTTGATAAAGGCCTCTCGCTGGCAGTGAATAGAGTTTTTGTATCTTTGCACAAACAAAATCTTATTTATAGAGATAAGAGATTGGTTAATTGGGATCCGAAATTACAGACGGCTATTTCTGACCTTGAGGTGGAACAGAAGGAAGTAGATGGCAATATGTGGTCATTGCATTATCCACTTACTTCTAATCCATCAAAATTCATCACAGTCGCCACAACACGACCGGAGACAATGCTGGGTGATATGGCTGTAGTTGTGAACCCGGAAGATAATCGATATGCCCATCTTGTTGGCGAGACCGTCAAATTACCCTTGGTTAACAGAGAAATTCCTATAATTGCTGATAGCTATTCTGACATAGAAAAAGGAACGGGTGCTGTAAAAATAACACCTGCACATGATTTCAATGACTTTGAGGTAGGGCGTAGGCACAAATTAGAACTCATTAATATATTTGATGCGCATGCCTGTATTAACGAATCCGCACCCAAACGATTCAGGGGTCTTGATAGATTTGTCGCAAGAAAAAAAATTTTGGAAGAATTAGATGCTCTTGGATTATTAGGAGAAGTGGTTCCAAACAAACATTCCGTGCCGCATGGCGATCGCTCTGGAGTAATTCTAGAACCCTGGCTTATGGATCAGTGGTATGTAGACGCACAAACACTCGCAAAGCCTGCTATTAAAGCTGTTGAGACTGGAAAGACCCGATTTGTTCCTCAACATTGGGAAAAAACCTATTTTGAATGGATGCATAATATTCAGCCATGGTGTGTATCACGACAATTATGGTGGGGACACAGAATTCCAGCTTGGTATGGACCAGATGGCACCGCTTTTGTTGAGGAAACTGAAGAAGAGGCACAAAACTCCGCAAAATTACATTATGGAAGAGATATTGAGCTTTACCGAGATGAAGATGTTCTTGATACATGGTTTTCCTCTGCTTTATGGCCGTTTTCTACCTTAGGATGGCCTCAATCCACATCGGAGTTATCAAAATATTACCCAGGAAACGTGCTTGTTACTGGCTTTGACATTATTTTCTTTTGGGTTGCTAGAATGATGATGATGAGTATGCATTTTATGGATGGAGAAGTGCCATTTAAAGATGTATACATCCACGCATTAGTGCGCGATGAACATGGACAAAAAATGTCTAAATCAAAAGGCAATGTGCTTGATCCACTTGATTTAACACAGAAATATGGTTCGGACGCTTTGCGGTTTACACTCACCGCAATGGCAGCACAAGGACGTGATTTAAAGTTATCTGAAACAAAAATTGAGGGATATCGCAATTTTGCAACAAAAATATGGAATGCCGCTCGTTTTCTTGAATTTCATTCTCTGAACGGAGCTCCTCAAAGGCCAGAAAACGTCACACTACTTGTTAACAAATGGATATTACGAGAGCTTGATTCGATTACCAATTCTTTTGAAGATGCAATTAGCGGCTATAGATTTAATGAGGCAGCAGACAAATTATATCATTTTATTTGGAATTTATATTGCGATTGGTACATTGAGTTTATCAAACCTGACCTTGATGAATCTCAAGAAACAAGAAAAATTGCACCTTTTGTGTTGTATCAGGCAATGCAGCTTCTTAATCCAATCATGCCCTTCATTACGGAAGAATTAAATAAACGAATATTCGAATCAGATAATTTACTTATTACCTCATCGCTTCCTACCCCAACAGGGCTAGGTAGTGGTGACACACAAATATCAATGGTGATAGACCTTATAACGGCGATAAGAGCTGTAAGGTCTGAGATGAATATACCTCTATCATCAAAACCCCAACTTTTGATAAGATCTGCATCTAACACACAAATAAAAGTGATTGAGTCTATGAAAATCTCTCTTCTAAAACTGGCAAGGATTGAGAAATTTATAATTACACAAGATGAGTTTCCAAAAGAAACCGCGATTTCAAACTTACATGGTTTTGATATTGGTCTGCCTCTTAAGGGCATATTGGATTTTGAGGCAGAGGTAGCGCGTTTGAACAAAGAAATTTCTGTATCACAGAGTGAAATTGATAAGATTTCAAAGAAGCTGTCAAATGAAGGCTTTGTTAACAAAGCTCCTAGTCATGTGGTCGAGGAAAATAAAAAGCGACTTGTTTCTGAGCAAGGTAAAGTAGAAGCACTACAAACAGCATTGAGACGACTTAGCTAAGACAATAAATTTTAGATAATTATATAAGATATTCTTAGAGGTTTATATAAAATGATAAAAAATTCACGAACCGTTCTTATTGATAACAATCCTGGAAGAAATTCACAGACATATGGCATTGCACGAGAATTAGGAACTGATGTTGAGCTGATACATGAGCCCTCTATTGGCGTGGTCGGGAATAAGGGCGATTCTCAATGTTATCTTGGTGTGCTGAGCAAAGTTGAGGCGATACACGATGCGTTGAAGGCACGCGTAGGGATGTCTAAGGGCCAGATGAAATATAGACTGGTACAACCTGAGTTTACAGTTGCAACCTCAGATGGCATTCGTAATGGTACCAAGGAGATGCGTTACTCGCTAATTGGAAGAGAAGTTACGAACGATTCATTGTGCGAACATTTAAGTGCAACTGGACTTGAGGGTCTAATCGCAGTTGTCGCATGTGATAAGCCGCCAGTTGGAACATTAGCCGCGGTTTTAGAGCATAATCGTCCCGCCATTATTATGTCAGATGGCTCCATTAGACCTGGAAGAGACACTCGAAACGGAGATGCAATAGATATTGTCACCAGCTATCAAATTGCTGGCAGTGATGATGAAAATTTAAAGCGCAGGATATCACTCGAGTCGTGCCCTGGCTATGGAAGTTGTGGTGGTATTTTTACTTATAATACAATGCAAACTTTTCTCGGTGTTGTTGGAATGGAGCCATTACATATGGTATCCCCTGCATCCCAAGATCCTAAACGGGTCAAATTATTTCCTAGTGAATTAGTCGGCTATCTCTCAAATCTTATAGAAAATAACATAACACCGAGGGATATTGTAACCCGTGATTCTATCCGAAACGCTATTATTGTTGCTATGTCCATTGGTGGCTCTACAAATGTAATGTTACATGCGCCTGAAATAGCAAGAGCGGCTGGATATAAAAACTTCTATCGAGATATTATGAGTGCTGATGAATTTAATCACCTCTCTAATAAAGTTGTTCCGGTAATTGTAAACGCAAGACCATTTGGAAAATATTCGATGGTGGATATAGACGAGAAAGGAGGCATACAGGTTTTTGTTAAAGATTTATTAGATGCAGGTCTTCTTAAGGGAGATGAAATGACTTGCACCGGCATGACACTTGCAGAACAATTAGAGAGCTTGAAGCCAAATTCACCAGATGGAGATGTTATATATTCCGTAAAGAGTCCATTTAAAATGACGGGTGGTCTTCGCTTACTTGGTGGAAATTTATCGCCAGAATTTAGCGCTGTTTTAAAATTGGCAGGTGTAGAGGGCGGTCTTGAAAATAATTTATTTATCGGATCTGCAAGGGTATTCAATGGCGAAGAAGAACTTCTTAAATTTTTGGATGCGACACCAAATGAGCTTGAAAATAATGATATGATTGTGGTTCGATATGAGGGTCCTGTTGGTGGTCCTGGAATGCCAGAAATGCTAGACTCAACCTCAAGGATTACAACAATTTGCCGTGATAAAAATATTGTTGTGGGATTGATGACTGATGGTCGTTTCTCCGGCGGCTCTGTTGGCTTAGTGATAGGTCATGTAGGCCCAGAGGCTGCAGTAGGGGGACCAATTGCGCTTATTGAAAATGGCGATACCATAGAGGTGAGCCTTAATAGCAACGAGATTAATTGTAAGCAGCTACAAGACCCAAACATATTGAAAGCAAGGCTTGATAAATGGAATAATGAGGTGGACAATGATACAGGCGCCCATCCCTTTGTCGGCCTCGCTGATACTCGTTTGCTAAACAGAATGCGTAAATCGGCTGTTTCTGCATTATATGGAGCCGGCATGCACCCGAATAGTGATTTGTTTGTGTGCGACCCAAGACAGGCAGAATTTTCAGGCTTTAAGCCAATTAACAAGTATAAAAATTAGAATCAAAGACCTCTAAATTATTGACGGTAATTATTGCGGGTGACACGAAAAGCCAAAAAGTTAAAAAAAAATATATTTAACACGAAACCCCTTCTTACTCGTGCTGCTAGCTATGCGATGGGGTTAAGTACATCTGAGATTGAACAGCCAATCATAGGCGTTGTTACCAGCTGGAGTGAATTATCGCCAAGCCATATTGGTCTTGCAAGGCAGGCACAAGAAGCAAAACGTGGCATAAGAGATCATAACTGCACGCCTCGCGAATTTACTGCTACAGCCTTGTCAGATGAGTTGTTATTATCTGGCCATATTGCCAAATCTTCTCTGGTTTATAGAGAAATAATAGCAGATACAATAGAGTTAACAGCAATATCATACAAATTTGATGCCCTTATTGGGTTTGCTGGGTGTGACATTTCCATTGCAGCAATGTTGATGTCAATGGCAAGAATTAATATTCCAACTATCGTGATGTTTGGCGGCCCCATGATTGCAGGCTCTTTAGGTGAGAGTGATATTACAATCCTGGAATTTTATAGGGCAATTGAAGAGAACCTTGCTGGCAAAATTGGCAGTCGAGAACTTCACGAAATAGAGGCTAATTGCTTGCCGTCAGCAGGTTCCATAACCGCGCAATACTCTGGTAATTCCATGGCTAGTGTGATAGAAGCACTTGGCTTAACCATTCCCAATGTGTCATTTGTACCAACAATAGATTTGGCAAGAGAAGAAATTGCCTATCAATCCGGAAAAATAATTACTGATTTGATTAAATCAAAAATTAAGCCCCGTGATATTTTGACTCGGGAAGCATTCGAAAATGCAATTACAGTCACGTTAGCACTTGGGGGATCAACAAGTGCTATTCTTCATATTTTGGCAATAGCCTTCGAATGTGGAATTCACCTTGAGCATAGAGAAATAACCCACATCTGTAAAAAAACGCCAAAAATTGTAAATCTAAAACCAACTGGAACATATTCTATTCAAGAGTTTCAGCAAATTGGCGGTGTGCCCTTATTAATGAAAGTATTGTTGCAGAGTGGATTTATTCATGGAAATTGCATGACGATAACAAGTAAAACTATGGCTGAAAATTTGGCAAATGTCACTATTCCAGAATCCCAGAATATTATTCAACTTCCTGAAAAGCGGAGTTTATATTCAGGGGCTGTATTAGGATTGACTGGAAATTTTGCACCAGAAGGCGGATATATTTTTAGAGGTAATCCAGAACTTTTAGAATTTAATGGGCCGCTTCGATGTTTCGATAGCGAAGAACAGGCTATTGAGGCTATCAAGAAGAATAAATACTTAAATGGTGATGCCATCCTTATACGATATGAGGGTCCTGTAGGGGGACCTGGGATGAAAGAGATATATATCCCGCAACTGCTTCTCCAAGCTCAAGGTACTTCAAATAATGTTGCTTTAATTACAGATGGTCGTTTTTCTAATTTAGGTTCAGGGTTTTGCATTAGTCATGTCGGTTCAGAAGCAGCCTTAGGCGGGCCTATTGGACTTGTAAAAGACGGGGATATGATTTCCATTAGCATCAAAATGAATGCTATTTCAGTTGATTTATCTAATGACGAATTAGAAAAGAGACTCCGTTTATGGAAGCCAAGAGAGCCAATATATTTAGGGGGTGCTTTATCAAAATATAGAAAACTGGTGAGCTCCGCGAAAAAAGGTGCAGTAACCCACGAAGGGGTCAAACTTAATTAACCCCAGATTTATTGGTAATGTTCCATTCACATGATTTAAATAGTTAAGTCACACCATATAGGGGTGTGGTCTGACGCTTTTTCAAGCCCTCTTGGATTTTTGTCGACATTGCAGTCAGAAAGCCTACACGCAGCTTCTGGTGAGAGTAGAAGGTGGTCGATACGAATCCCGTTATCTTTTTGCCAGGCTCCTCTCTGATAATCCCAGAACGTATAGTAAGCTCCATTTGGATGAATTTGCCTTAAGGCATCTATATAACCAATATTATAAATAGCATAAAACTTTAATCTTGTTTCTTCTCTAAATAGAGCATCATCTTGCCAAGACGGCGGATCATAGCAATCAATGGGATGAGGAATAACATTGAAATCACCAGCTAACAGTACTGGAATTTCTCTATTAAATAGATATTTAGCTCTGCTAAAAAGTCTATCCATCCAAGCTATTTTATAATCATATTTTGGCCCAGGGCATGGATTTCCGTTTGGAAGATAAATGTTCGCAATTCTTATCCCTTCAATTTCTGCTTCTATATATCGTGCTTGCTCATCACTGGCATCGTCAGGCAGCCCGACTTGTGTCACTTCAATCGGTTGTTTTGAGAGAATGGCTACACCATTATAGGTTTTCT
>MDTB01100407.1_pt1 | contig 13212 bp, 5 predicted proteins | sample 811161 | NCBI WGS metagenome assembly MDTB01 (sample SAMN05326650, study PRJNA326480) | marine metagenome | isolation source: seawater | place: Mediterranean Sea | collected 2009 | reverse complement strand
ACACGCTGTATATGTGTATCTGATTCATTAGATACACGTAGTGGTTGTTGTCCGATGGGGTTTTCTTTATTAACGGGTGGTAATATTTTGGCTAGAGATAGTCAAGTAAATGGAATTAAAGCAGGTTTTGTAACATATTATGAAAGGAATAGAGGAGAAAAATATAATGGAGCTGATTCATTTTATAATCCAGCAATATCTCCACACAACGAGTCTCAACGCGCACAGATGGGAGCTGAATTTAATGCCCAGTTAGCTTTTGCATTTTCTGAGCATAATCCTGCGGGAGGAAATGATACAACACCATTTGCTTTAGCAGGATATGAAAATTTAAAGCGAGACCAATTTCAAGCTGGTTGTTATCCTTGTCCTGGTATGTTTACTGCTTTATCTCTATGTGATAGAAAGTTAGAAGAAGGTGAATTATGTACAGAAGAAGAAACAGAATTAACACAGGAAAAGATGTGGAGTTTTAAAACAGAATTATCAAAAGAATTCAAAGATGTATACAATTTATGGTTGTTAAAGAAATTGCCTTATCAATTTCAACCACAATTTTATGGATTTCCATTTGGTTACAACGGTAAACCTTCTTATGGTATTTATTCAGATACCGCCGGCTTTACAGTTGGTAATACCCGCATATCTGGATTATACGGCAAAGGTGACCCAGCTAAAGCGTTGGGAACGTTTCCATCTACTTCAGAATTTGGATACGGTACAATAAAAGAGGCCGAAACGGAATGCGATTTATATGAAGATTGTTTATATATTGTTAATATTCCTCCTCCTCCAGGTACAGAAAGAATATGGCATGAAGGTAAAGCTATTGGCGAAGGTATGTGTATTACAGAAATAAAAGATGATGAGACTTGGACTTCTATAGAGGAAGCTAAGAAAATGTGCTACCGTTATGCAACAGCACCTACAGCAAATATAAATATGCCAGGTAAAAATGACGATGGAGATGTATGTATAGATGTAGTGGCGAAATCATTGAATTTGCCACAAAATACTAATCGTAAGCCTGATGCAGTGTCACTATCGAGTGAAGGGAATAACAAGTGGAAATGTTGGGCTCAATGGAATGTTGATTCTACAGTGGAACAGAAAAAAGAATCGGGTGCTAGATATCTATGGTGGACAACTCCATGGCAAATAGAAGCTTCAAAGGATACAGATTCTGGCCCCGGTCGTTTTTATTTATTCGCTGGATTTTCAAATATTAAACCAGAATCAAAAGACCCTAAAACTTGGTATGAATATTATTTGTATGTATTTGAAAGTACAATACCATCGGATGGTTCATTGTCTAAAGTATGTAGTGGTGAATCTGTTATGTGGAATAAAGACGGTAAAGAAGATGGTGGTAAATCTTCTGTAGAATACCTAGGTGCTACGTTAGTATACATACAACAATCCAATACGAATACAGAACCGTTTACTGATTTCGAACCTTTTTTCGTGGACCAAATATTAGAAGATAAATTGGGCGGCGATAAATGGAAAGTTATGGATACCATAACATGTGGTATAACGCGTGTACAATATGCGTTGCTTGGTTTACAAGGTGGTCTCGATAATCCAACAACGCAAGAAGGTTTATTAACAATATTTGAACCAAAAAAGAAAATAATTGTACCAAAATTTGGTCATAAAGTTTATACAAAAGTTGCTACATACAAAGATACTATATCATATGTACCAGAATTTTCAGAGAAATATACATCTGGCGGTGCTTTTTCAAATGCTTGTGGTGGAAACCGAGATTTTTGCCAGCAAGTAAATATGGACGCAGGAGGTTCTAATAAAAATGAAGATGCTACAGCAGTATATTCTTATCGTTTAGGATGTTCGCAGTGTGATGTTAAAGGTGTATTTCAAATATATTCTGAAAAAGCAAATATTGGAGATTCATTCCCAATATTTGGGTTTGATTTAGGATATTCTTTTTCGGTTGGATGTGCAAAATGTTTACCAGGTCAAGGCGGTGCAAACGCTGTCCAAAGAATTTATGAATATTGTTATCCTTCGGGATGCAATCAAATCACTGCTGACTTAACTTTATTCAAAAGATGGGATGACGTTGGTGTTACACATCCTTCTTGGGATTTGGATAAAGAAACACCATTAGTATATCCAACGGATTCACAGAAGAAATGTAATGGTAAATTACATAAAGATTGTATGATGGTTGGCGATGTTCCAATGCCTATGAAAGATTTATCATGGCGTCCTGGTACTGGGTGTACATCTTGTAAAGCTGGTACTGGGTTTGCTTTTGATTTAGAAGGCGATGGGATAATAGATGATTATCAATTTAATCTTGATAATGATAAAGATAAATTATATGTATATGAAAATAACCCAAGAGAAGAATGTCCAAAATATATCAATTCAGATATTAAAGCGGCAGCAGCTGGTTGTATAGCTTATCATGTATCGAATGATATTTCAAATGCATATGGTGCTATGTCCGTGACAGAAGGTTTTGTTTATGAGACAGGTAAAGGTCAAATGGACCCTTATAATTTCTTTTCAAAATCTGGTGCATGGCCTAAGACCATATTGTGCAGGCGTTGTCCTGTAAATAGTTTTTCAACCGATAGAACTAATTGTTTAAATTGTCCTATGGGTAAGACTACTCAGTCTGAGGGCTCTACATCTTGTGGTCTTTGTAAATTGGGTCAATTTTTCTCAACAGAGAAAGATATTCCTAATAATAGAGAGTCTAAGTGTGTAGATTGTCCTCCTGGTATGTATCAAGACATTGTTAATAAAATATCATCGGAATCTTTGGTTCCTGATGGTTGGAATGGCAAGAGATTTTACGAGTCGAATTATAACGATTTACCACCATTTGCAAAAGGTTATGGTGGTTGTAAAATATGCCCGCCAGGTAAATTTAACCCATTTCCACGACAAAATAAGTGTTATGATTGTCCTAAAGGAACATATGACCCACAATTGTCTAAAATGGGAGATTTAGAATATGAACAAGGCGGCGATGTACCTATGGGCTGGTCTATTACAAGTAGACGTATGCCTAGAGTTACTATGGCGGAAACTTGTGTTACTTGTCCTGTAGGAACTTATCAAGATGAACCTGGCTCATCGCGTTGTAAATATTGTGAAGAGTATTGGAAAATAACATCAAAAGAAGTAGATAATTTTGCTGTTGGTTGTGAAGATTATGAACAGCATGGATATATAGATACTGGAACAGGTCAAGGCATGCTATTATGTAATGGTAAAGGAACCTGGGGTGGCCAATTTGGTTCAGGTGGTGGCGTTTTCAACGGTTGTTATTGTACTTGTGAGTCATCAGAATGGACAGGAAATAAATGCCAATCTCAAAATAAATGTAATGCACCAAATGAAAGGTATGCAAATCAAAATCCCGATGATACCGATTATGGTTCATATTGTGGCGTTGGAGGTGTTGGTGTACCTAATGCAGATGGGTCACAATGTACATGTCAATGTGAAAATAGTGTTCATAATGTAAATTGTAATTGGCAGGGTGGAGCTGTAACAAATTGGTGCCCAGGGTGGTCTTGTTCTACAGAAGGTTTATTTTGTCCAAAGGGTTCTGTTGGAGCATCTTCCTATAGTTATTGTTGTTTAGGTGGACAATGGAAATCTGGTAATTGTCCAATATGTCCTTCAGGCTGGCAATATGGTTCTTATTATATGGGAGATGCCTCTAAAGGACGAGGGGATAGATGTGATTTATTACAAATTCAAGGCCAAGAGACTGCTTATCCTGACCAATGTTGTTCAGCTAGTTCTGGTTACACATTTTCTTGGTCAGATTTTGGTTGGTTTTTTAGAAGAAGAAGACTATTGGGTAGTGGTGGAAAATTAAAATATAAACGACATGAGCATCAGGCATATATATCCAATAAAACCGACCCATTTACAACAGAATGTATTGCATCTATGGAAATACATTGTATGGATGTATTAAAACCATTCCCTGATTTCAATACGACAGCAAAGGAGGTGTTAGAAGATTGTTTTTGGCATCATTTACCTATAATGGATAAATCTTGTCCCCAGGATTTGCCTGGTAAAAATCAAACACTTGTTCATACAAATGCGGGTCTTCTTCATATGCCAAAACCTTTGAAACCTAAATTATCACATATATTGTGGAAAAAGAATCATAAATGGGTTCATTTGGGCAATGGGCTTTATACTTTACATGAAGATTCTTTAAAGAAAATAAAAATTAAATTAGGTGCGCCAGAATACAAAGTATCGGATTATGCATTGCAACAATCTGTAATAATGGGTAAAGATTTAGGAGGGACGTGCATGACTGATGCTGATAGATATAATGGAGAAGGTGAAGGAGGTATGTGTACGTTAATTTATGAGACTAGAGGTCAATCTGAAAGGGCTATAGGTGATACTTGGGAAAATAATTTTGATATATCTTCCGAATTAAAAAGACAAATGATGGCCAATAGTGGTAAATTTAATACGGCTTCAAAAAATATGGTTTATAACTTTTTCAATTCGGAACAAGATAAATCTATACCATCATGGTTTATGCATAATTCGCCAAATGATTGCCAATTAAACTGTCCACGTGGTAATTATTGGGAAATAACAAATGTTGGCCCATTTGACCAACATAATCCAGGTACTTTTACAGGTACAGGAGGTAATTTAAACTCGGGCTGGACTACAGAAGGTATGACTGTATATGACAACGGTAATTGGTGGGAAGGTGATGTAGCATGTATAAGTAATGAAGGTGGGACATGTGGCGATACTCAAGATATGATATATGAAGCAAGTATCGAATGTCCTTACTATGCTTCTGTATTACAAAATAATTTTTGCGGTACAGCAGATTCCGCAACTGGTTGGAATGATTTACCAACTGCAAAATATCCTTTCGTATGGGAAAGACCTTTATTACAAGATGAATCAAATTTATTAGGCTCCGAAATAACTGGTTTATTTTCATTATACCAACAAAATGCACCCGCGGGTTCTTCTATAACACAAGAAATAAATACGAGAGCACCGTTGAGAACGCACTATGATGCGGCATTTGCTACGGTAATGCGGCCAAATGCATTTATGAAAAAAATACAAGATGTTCAGCCAGTGTTTTCTTCTTGTACAACATGTGAAGCAGGCCGATTTAATACATTAGATGCGCGCGAAGGTACTAATGTAACAGGATGTGACCCATGTCCACCAGGAACATATTTACCAAAGACTGGACAAATATTTGGTACAAAGTGTACTGTATGTAAACCGGGTATGTATAACGAGGAATGGGGACAAGCAGCTTGTAAAGGATGTCCAATAGGAAGATATGCTAAAGTAGTAGCTGGTGTATTTACAATGACATTAGGAGCTCCTGGTGTATCCAGTAAAATGTCTATTACGGATAGGGGTAAAGCAGCAGAGGCTTGTAATGCGGCTCAAATGCAATTATGCTCTCGCTCTCAGGTGGAAGATAAAGGTTGTGCCCGTGAGAAAGGTTGGACAACTGACGATGCTGGTTATTGGTGTCCAGGACCAATTTCAGAAACAAAAACAACAAGAGAATACAGTTATAACCATTGGACAGGTTATATGGGTCCATGGACTACTTATTACGTCGTTGGTTGGGGGGATGTTGACTCATGTTTTCGATATGCTAGAAGTCACGGAGCGAAGCAATTTCAGCTAACAGTTCAGATGGGACATATGAATTGTTATATATATCCTAATAGGGGTTATTCATACGGGAAGGCGGGTACAAATTTAGCTTTTGATATTGTTGAAAAAGATGTAGTAACAACTACAACGCGCGATATCACTTGGGAACCGCGCACTGGTAATGAACCAATAGGAGCTCATTGTTGTGCTACTGGTTATGAATGTACTGATTGCGCTGTTGGTAAATATTCAGATGAAGTAGGGTTGTTAGCATGTAAATTATGCCAAAATGCAAAATATATGGACCAAACAGCTGCAATAGAATGTAAAAATTGCCCTGTAGGGCGTAAAGGTTCTGGCCTTGCTAAAGTATATGCAACCGATTGTACTAATTGCGAGACTGGAAAATATAATGATGAACCGGGTACACATCCTTGTAAAGATTGTGCATTGGGTAAATATAATGAAGCTACACAGTCAGTTTCAATAGATGTATGTTTGGATTGTGCAACGGGAAGATATGCACCAGTGGTTGGTACAACAACATGTCCACAGTGTGAACCCGGTAGAAGTCAAGGGAATGAAGGACAACCTAGTTGTTTAGATTGTAATGCAGGTAAATATGCCGGAGCATATGGATGGGTAGAATGTAGTAATTGTCCTTCTGGTCAATGGCAAAGTTCAACTGGTAAATCTTCTTGTATTAATTGTGATGCGGGTAGATATAATGGCAATACAGGTGAAACAGATTCATCTGCTTGTATAGCATGTTCTGGAAGTGTATGTTCTGGTGTGGGTGCTGCTGCATGTGCACCTGCTACGCCAGGTTATTATACCAATTCTGCTAAACATTGTACTGCATGTGGTTCAGGTCAATACCAAAATCAAAATGGTGCTACTGGGTGTAAAAGCTGTTCAACTGGTAAATATCAAAATCAAAATGGCCAGCCCAGCTGTAAGAATTGTCCTGGTGGGCAATATCAAAATTCAAATGGCCAATCTGGTTGTAAGAATTGTCCAGGGGGTCAATATCAAAATTCAGGCGGCCAATCCGGTTGTAAGAGTTGCCCAGCTGGACAATATTCCAGCAGTGGATGGTCTTCTTGTGGAAGTTGTGGTAGAATGAGAGAACCAAATTGGCCTTATGCTTATGTAAGTTCGCATTCGTGTGGTGGTGCATCTTCTTGTCACGCTTGTTGGGGTGGTTCGAAACCAATGACTTATTGCTGTGGTCGAGGAAATGGGGATGGATGTGGTTCGACAATGTGGTCAATCAAATGGTGTTCGGGTCCGTGCGCTCGCATTTGTGTATGGCCTTTTGGTTGTGGAAGAGTTTGCGCGCCATCTTATCCCTGTGGAGGCACTACGGTTTACAATTGTTAAAAAACGAGTATTTAAAATAAAATAATATACATAATATATGAATTTAATAATATTTCTACTGCTATTAGTGAGCTGTAAAGCTAATTTCTATACACATCCATCTTGTTCTAAAATTATTTTAGAAAATGAATTTAGAGTGTATGTTTGTAAAGATGTGGATTGGTGGTCACATGAAGAAGAACATGTTGCATTTCATAATAAAAAATATGTTATAAATCCATTTTCACCTAATAGAATATGGTTAAATGCGTCAAATGTTCCAATGGGAATGAGTAATAAAAAATCTTTTGTTTTATTGGTTGATGAGGGTGAAAATATTCAAAACATATCAGATATATCTATGTTGATGACGCGTTTTTTAAATGGTGAGACATTTAAAACAGATATATATCAAGACACAGATAAACTTGTAAAAGATTACGACGATGAAATAAGATATAATAGTATTGAAGAAACTTATCGAGAAATGGTTTATTATATCTTTGATTATTTGCTTGAACATGTTTATGACCACAAAGATGTTAAAACAATAATTAAAGATTATTATGAAGATGAAAATACAGTTGGAACTTGGGGATTTGCAGATTTACACCAACTTGACACTCACGAAGAAAATACACCATTTGCCAATTTAAAATTTATATGTACTTATTCGAATGGTACTAAAGAACACATGATTGTAGATGGTTTTGAAGATAAATCTAACGAAAAAGCCCCTGATAATGTTAAATGTAATTTTAATATCCATGATATGCTTGGTAATTATAATTATGCAGAAAATCAAGATGAGGCTAGTATGCACGAATTTATTAAACGTTATGGAAGTGATTAAAAATATTAATATATAAGTATTTAATTTATATAATATAGTATAATGAATTCTGATAAATCTATAATATGTTGTGGTAAAAAACCTATTCGAGCGGACAAATATCTTACTTCTATAAATATGGCTGCAGCTTTATTGCATTTCCTCTTAGCCGTTGGTATTGTGTTAACTTTATCTTTTTGGAAAGTTCACGAAGATTTTACTGATAATGTATTGACAGGTAAAATCTTTAATTTCACAGCAATGGTTCTAGCTATAGCTTTAACCATAAAAGTAATACTAGATGTATTATCAAAGAAACCGGACAAAGACGTATGGACACGAACGTCAAATGGTAAGAGTTTTGTAATCGCTGGTTGGGTTGTAATTGTTGTATGTGCTAGCATGGGTGTGATTTATTCCGTCCCCTGGATAAGTGGAACTTTCCCAGTGTATATTACTTTATCTCCGAATACCGCATCACCCGTTTATCCTTATGATACTCCTATATGTAACGGAGTTGATTATAAAGATAAAGACGTTTTTGAATGGATAAAATGTATACGTGACGAAGATAACACTCGTACTCGACAAATTTACGATGTAAAAACTGGTGAACTTAAAGATTGGGTCAATAATGCTAATAAAGGTTGTGCAGATGCAGCAGTTGATTGTACTGATGCAATAGAAAATGGTTATAGTAGTAATGATGCATGTGAGAAATGTGGCGGTGGTCAAGAATGCAAAGGACGTACTTGTTATATTTCGGACAATCCTAATTCATTTATTCAGGTTTCTGGTTTAGAATCTGACCCTAGTTCTTTTATTCAGGTAGGCGTTCCCCAAGTAATTGTTCCATATGAAGAAATTATTAATGTAAATGTGGATAAAGTAAAAACTTTAAACGCTAACACTGAAAAATGGGAGATAACCTCTGTGGATAATATTGCAGTGGACACACCAATAAAATTTTACCGCGATGGTGAAACAGAAGGTCCATATGACTCGGGCACGTGGAAAGGTAATGGCGAAGCTGAACATCAGCGACCATGGTACAATTGGTGGTTTTTATATGGATTTTGTATACTTACGTCGTTTATGCATACTTTATTGGCTGTTTCGGGTTGGTTTGAGTCTGCTGAAACGCCAGAAGATGAACCGCTTATTAGCGGGGGGAAATCTAAAAAAAGATGTTGTGGATGTGAATGGGGATATCTACATGAATTAGAAATGGGTAAGCAACCCTATCGTTGGCTTGAATATAGCATTACTGCAGGGGTTATGTTTTTCATTGTACTACAATTAAACCGAGTCACAGATTTATGGATAATTTTAACAACTTTTTTATTGACCATGAATTATAATGTATTTGGAGCTGCAATTGACTTAACTAGCAATGGTGTTTTTATTGGTTGGTTTTGGTTAGTATCGTTTTTAGCGTTTGCAACGCAATTTGTTTGTTTATTTTATAACACTGAAAAAACAATTCAGCCGTATCTTGATGATAAATTACAAACCAGTAATTTATGGTCACAATTATTTGGTTTTGTAAGGGTTGTGAATTACGCCATATTCACAACCTTTTTAACATTTCCAATATTAAATATAATCCATTTGTATTATAAAATATCTTGCCGACCTTGGGTAAAAGGTGAAGATGAAAAGTTTAGAGCCAGAAATTGCATGTATCGTGCCGAAATTGGTTATGTTATCCTTTCTTTCGTGTCTAAAGGGCTATTGGTATTTTTAGTCTTTTGGGGAGTAGCTGCTCGTAACGATTAAACACTATATATAAGAACTTTTATGTTTATATATTATGGGTAAAGTAACACCTGTTAAGGTACGGGGCTTGGGTATAGCTATAGCCGGTATAGGACTTATTGCTTTGTCATTTTTTTTAACCACATATGTACAATACTATGATGATATTGGTTCTCTTGAAAAAAAGGGTGATAATTCCGAGGGAGACCAGATTCTAACGACAGCAGATTTGCCATTAGGACTATTGTTACAAATTGAAATTTTAGGAGCATTAATCTTAACCTTTGGTGGTATGTTTGGTGTATTTGGATATAGAGATGAATCTACACGGACTGGATTATTTATGATGAGTTTTTTAGCTTGCGTTGCTTTTATTAGTACCTTTGTGATTCGTACAGGCGTGTTATGGGGGACATGGGGAACGCTAAAGGGTACAATATTTGAAGGTAATTGTGAATATTTCGGCAACACCGATATCCATGGAACTACTGGTGATTATATTCATGCATGTCCTACCACTAGACATGAAGCCACGCGCCCAACACCTACAAGTATTGGGACTTGGAATATAACTTCAGTCGAACCATTATTCAAGTCCGATTGTATATTTTGGTTTTGGGATAATACAGCAACATTTGAATCGTTAATGGACAATCCACCCGTAGTAGCTAAAAAAGAAACTCTTAAAAATGAAATGCTCGAAAATATGAATTGGGCGGATAAAAAAAATTATGGCTACATGGCAGTAGATTCGCCATGTACTAATAGTTTGGGTGCAACAGATTGTATAGCGGATGGTAGAACTGTATATGAAACAATAGAAACAAATGCCGCCGCAACTACAGATAAATATGGTGTAACTATCGTAACTAAATTACCAGGTCCAGCAGGTAATAAACAAATACCAGATATTACGTATTGTTATTATTGGGGTTGCAATGAACATTGCAATGAATATAGATATCGAATAAATAGATTATTGCATTATGGTAGTGCAAGTGTAGCATTATTCTCAGTGATTTTTTTTGTTATGTCAGCTAATTATTCTTATGGAACACCAATAGGTTATAATGCGGGGGCTGCAGAAATCGCATTAGCCGAGGAGGAATTAGAGGAAGGGAAAGCTTTGAAAGGTGTGGAATTCAAAAGCAAATGGAGACCGATGAATGTCCAATCTAATCCATCTATAAAGAGAAGGCTCGGGGATTCGAGAACTCTGCGTTTTTAGTATAAATATAATATATTATTTAATAAATGTCTAAACCAATTACTTTACCTAATCTATGCCCACACGTAAGAATTCAAATCGAAAATAAAGCTTATCGTGTTTTTTCAATACGTTATACACATCCGAAAGATAGCAAAGAAGATAATTGGACAATTTTTAGAGTTGAACAAGATAAACCCATTTTAATTGATAAAGAAACATTGCAAATGTTTGCGGGAAAAGAAATACAATGGCTTTATAAAGAAAATACAGACCATATAAACACTGAACCTACTATAGCAGCATGCGAAATACGCGAATGTGCAGCAACTATAGATGGTGGGCCAACTATAGAGCTCGTAGAATGAGTACACCTTGATAGAATTTACCACTATATAAAAGATTTATAACACTCTAATTAATTATGTCTTCCCTACAAAGCGATGTTAGATTATATGTCCGCAAAGCCCGCAAGACAAAAGGCGAATTATTAAGTTTTGAAGATTTTAATACTAAATTTAAGACAAACTTACCAATTAATGAATTCGCTTCGAAACAACAAACAATATTTGAAAAGGCTGTTTCTCTTGCTAGGAAAAGAGACGGTGTTCCTATTAACATCCCATTGTATAATATTTTTAAAGCATTACAAAGCGATGTTCAATCAATAAATGTTCCCACCGTGAAGCGAGAATTAATTCCACCACCGTCACTTTCATTAAAACCACACTCTGGAAGGTCTATAGCTACCGTTGTAAACACTGAGAAGCTTAATTTTAATGCATTAAATAAAAAAGAAAGACAATTTGTTAACAAAATTAACAATCAACAATATACTTGGTCGGATGGAGATATTGAAACTGCACAACATTTAGTTGAAAAATTAATGGAGAAAGACTGGAATTCTAGAAGTTTAATAGGTGAATTTACAACAGAAAAAATGTCTAACATATGGAATAAAGAACGTGTTGCTGATGGTGGTAAACCATATGATGAAGAATCTCCCAAAGACATTGCTGAAAAACTAATGAGCAAAATTGCACAAGGTATTAAACCAAAAGTTCTTGAGCAAGTCGAAATTGAAACAAAACAAACAGAAATTGAAAAAGCCGTAGGAAAACCTTCAGAAGAAGTAGTTGAAGTTGAAAAAGAAAATAAGGAAATATCACAAAAATTGTGGACTGAAATCGAAAAAATAAAGGAAAAAAAGAAGGAATATACTATGGAGAATTTTAAAGAAGACTTAGAAGTTTGGAAATCAAAAAATACTTCGTCAAAATTATGTAAAGAAACTCAAATTGTTTATTTCGTTGGAAAACATAAAGTATATAATTTTGAGGATTTTGCAGCTAAATTAACTCGTAATACTGGTGCTATATTAGAATCTGGTGGGACTTTTAAAATGCGTTCAGGATTGAAAAAAGAAATCTTAGGAATGGATAAAGAAGTTGCAAAAGAAATTATAGCTACAGTGACTAAAGGCGGTGTTGGACCATTTTTCTTACCAATGGCTTGTAATACTGGTTCAAAAACGTGTAATTGTAATTAAAATAATATTATTAATTATTATCATTTAAAATAAGGTAATTCGTAAAAAGATTTCTTCAAATCGTCCATATTAATTTTTTGAATTTCATCATAATTCATCATCAAACCATCGAAAATTAAATCGAAAATTCTATACATAAAATGTTCTTTAAAATTATCTAAAACAAGATGGTCTGGCTTTTCACCGTCTAGGCGTGGTTTTAAATAAACTGCAATAGTTGTCCAAGTTATCTCTCCAAGATAAACCTTTTCTTCCATTTCAATTTTTATAAACTCCAATAAATCATTCTCTATTGTATTCCATATTTGTTCGTAAAAAATATTGCGTGTGACATGCTGCCCGTTTATCCACATCAATCTTTCTTTTAACCATTCATCATAGAGTTTCTTTTTAAAATCTTTAAAATCGGCGGCATTGCCTGTACTCTGTATCCAATTATTAAATTCAAAAGGACTTATCGGGCTTGGGCCTAATGTTCTTTTATATTCCTTGCCATCTATTAATAATATAGATGTTTTATTTACCTGGTTAGATTTAACATCAAAATCCCCTTTTAATTTAAATTCTATGTCAGGCTTCCTTCTTTTAACATCGTTGTGGACTGTTGCCAACAATCTTTTTGTTGTACATCTATATAAATTTTGTTTTAAATATTTTGTCCAAAATTTTTTCTCTTTTCCCTTCTCTATATAATCCCCACCTGCCCGTTTTTGATATGTATAATTTTCAAATATATTTAAACCGCTGTATCCATGTTGTTTCTGTAAATTATTATTTATTATATTTTGAATATCTGCTGGTACCAATGTATTTTTCTCGCTCGCAAAAGTCGACATT
>MDTB01077139.1_pt1 | contig 13212 bp, 19 predicted proteins | sample 811161 | NCBI WGS metagenome assembly MDTB01 (sample SAMN05326650, study PRJNA326480) | marine metagenome | isolation source: seawater | place: Mediterranean Sea | collected 2009 | reverse complement strand
GAGGAAAAGATACTATATTAGGATTTTTAGCTAATTCATCAAGAAGTTCTTTTCTTCTAGCTGAAACTGCAACTTTCCAACCTTCATTAGCAAACTTTTCAGCAACTGATTTTCCAATCCCGCTACTTGCGCCCGTAATCCAAATTTTTTTCTGATTTTCTGACATAAATTAGTTATACCTTAAATAATGAAAAATAAGTATTTAACACTTTTTTTATTTTTAGCTATTACTTTTTTGGCTTCTGCTATAGGCGGATATGTTACAAGTTCTTTTAAAGAACCCTGGTATTCAGGTCTATTACTACCTTCTTTAAGTCCTCCAGCATGGGTTTTTGGACCAGTTTGGACAACATTATATATTTTTATGTCCATAGCGATTTGGCGAATTTGGATAATAAATAATGAATTTAAAATTTTACTAATTTATTTTGCACATTTATTTTTTAACTCAATATGGAGTGTAGTTTTTTTTGGTTTTCATAATATATTGTTAGCCTTACTAAATTTGATAATAATATTAATATTTATCGTAATATTAATGATAATTTATATATCCCGGGACAAAATTGCATTTTATTTAATGATACCTTACTTAATTTGGTCCTCATTCGCTTTATATTTAAATTTTTCAATTTTAATCCTTAATTAAATGTTTTAAATCATCATAATGAATTATAAAAAAGTTTTTACATTTCTAAAACAATTAACATATAAATTAGATAAATTTTATGAGAAAAAAAATACGACAAATTTATCAGTTTCTAACAAATCAAAAAATAAAAATAATTATGATCCCGTAACAAATTTTGATAGAGCGTTTGAAAAATATATAAGAAAAATAATTCAAAAAACATTTCCAAAAGACTCAATTATTGGAGAAGAATTTAAGGATAAAAAAACAACAAATGATTTTATGTGGTCGATAGATCCTATTGACGGCACAAGAGCTTTTGTAATAGGCGCCCCCACATGGTCAAATTTAGTCAGTTTATCTTATAAAAAAAAATCATTAATTGGATTGGCAAATTTCCCTGATCTGAAAAAATTTTATATAAATGATAAAAAAAATTCTTATTTATTCAAAAGAAATAAGATCTATAAGTTAAAAAGCTCAAACAATAATAACTTAAAAACAATTAAAATTATCGGGAATTTTCACGGAACTTTGAGTTATGAAAAACAAAAAAAAGTAATTAAGAAATTTGGCTGGTCTTTTAGATTAGCTGGTTTTGATGCTTTAAATTATTGTCTTCTTGCAGAAGGAAAAGTTGATGCCGTTATAGAGGCTAACCTAAAACCCTATGATATATTACCTTTAATACCTATATTGAAAAATTCCGGATCAATTGTTACAAACTGGAAGAATGAAGAAGCTGAAAATGGAGGGAATATTCTAGCAACCTCAAATAGGAAACTACATAAGAAAATATTGAAATTACTAAAACCATTTACAAAATGATAAATTTATTTTTAAACCGAATATTTAGAGCAATCAAAATTGATGCAGAATTATATGAAGAAGTCGAGAAGGATAAAAACGCAACATTACAAGCAGGTTTAGTAGTTGTACTTTCAAGTCTAGCTGCTGGAGTCGGAGCAATGAATCTCGGTGCTTCAAACTTTTTATTGGCTCCAATACTTTCACTGATAAGTTGGTATGTGTGGGCATATATAATTTTTTTTGTTGGTGTAAAGTTATTTCCTGAGAGAAAAACTCAAAGTAATCATGGAGAGTTGTTAAGAACTATAGGTTTTTCCAGCGCGCCTGGCTTAATAAGAGTATTTGGAATAACGCCAGATTTAATGGCTGTTACATTTATTGGCTCAGCTTTTTGGATGTTAGCATGTATGGTTGTTGGAGTAAGAGCAGCTCTTGATTACAATTCATTATGGAGAGCTTTTGGGGTAGTAATTGTAGCTTGGGTGATTCAGGCAATATTACTTTTTTTGACCTTAGTTTTATTAAAAAATTTTTTATAATGGAAAAATTGTTTTTGATAATTTACAACTATCGCAAAATTTAAAACCCGTCATTATTAAATTTTGCTTCACGCTGATATCCTCATTTTTACACTCCTCACAAATATTGCTAGGTAATTCACTGTTTACTTCTATGACAATTTGATCATCGTTTTTCATATTAATTAATATATCATCAAATCAATGAAAAAAATTACTCTTATTCTTTGTATTTATTTGATAAATTTTAGTTTTCTAGCAGCAGAGACTAAAAAAGCTTATTTTGCTGGAGGTTGCTTTTGGTGCATGGAGGAGTCATTTGATAAAGTTAACGGTGTAATATCAACTATTTCTGGATATTCAGGTGGTCACTTAAAAAATCCAAAATATGAAGATGTTATATATAAAGATACTGGTCATGTTGAAGCAATTGAAATTACTTATGACTCTTCAATAGTTAAATATCAAAATTTATTAAATATATATTGGCAAAATATAGATCCTTTTGATTCAAAGGGACAATTTTGTGATAAAGGAAAAAGTTATAGATCGGTTATTTTCTTTGAAGATCAATATCAAAAAAAATTAATTAATAGATCTTTCAATGTTTTAGAAAAAAAATTTAATAATAAAATTGTCACTTTAGTTTGGAAATTTGATAAATTTTATCCAGCTGAAAATTATCACCAGGATTATTATGAAAAAAATTTTATTCGGTATCTTATGTATAAAAAAGGATGTAAAAGAGAGGAAACTCTAAAAAAAATATGGAATTAAAAAAAAGATATATCATTTTAATTATTTTTTTTATTTTCAATATATCAAAAGCGGAGATGGTAAAGCCCTCACAAAATTTGTCTGCCTATGATGTTGTAAAAATCCAGCTCGATGCTTTAAAAAAAAATGACGATAAAAATAATGGGATTATGCAAACTTGGTTATTTGCACATCCGGATAATAAAAAGTTCACTGGTCCTTATGAAAAATTTAAAAGTATGATACTTGGAAAACAATATAAATTTCTTTTAAATCATTCCTCTCATAAGATTAATCTCATAAGTAATAGCACTAACACTTTTATTTATAGGGTGGAAGTTATTGCTGTTGATAAACAATTATTTTTTTATGAATGGCATGTTCAAAAGGGAACTGCAAATGATTGCAATAATTGTTGGTATACTTCGGCAGTTTCACAACCTTTTGATCAAGGAAATACAATTTGAAACGTCCGCCTTTTATTTATAGATACTTAATAGTTGGAATGATTTTAGTAGGACCGCCAATTTTAAGTTCTCACTATGGCTCTATATACTTAGGCAGGGAAAATGGAGTGCTCTTGGGTTTTTGCGTTGGAATAGTCTGCGTTACTTTTGCTTGTTGGAAATTATATGTTGATGATTGGAGGGATGACGAAGATTAATGCATTTTGTTACTTCTAGACAAGAGGCTTTAGATGAGCTTAATAAATTTATAGAAAATAATATTTCTAATTATAGTACAAAAAGAAATTTTGACTTTGGTGTAACTAATAGAAGTAATGTTTCATGCTTGTCTCCATATATAACTCATAGACTTATAACTGAATATGAAACTACAAAACTTGTTTTAAAAAAATTTCCTTTTCAAAAAGTTGATAAGTTTATTCAAGAAATATTTTGGAGGATCTACTGGAAAGGTTGGTTAGAGTTAAGACCAAGGGTTTGGACTGACTTTGTGGAAGACCTTAAAAATATTAAAGAAAGTGAAAAATATTTAAAAGCAGTAAACAGTGAAACTGAAATTAAATGTTTTAATGATTGGGTTAAAGAGTTAAAAAATTTTAATTATCTTCACAATCATACAAGAATGTTGTTCGCAAGTATCTGGATATTTACTTTAGGTTTACCTTGGCAAAAAGGAGCAGAATTTTTTATGAAGCACTTATATGACGGAGATGCAGCCTCTAATACACTAAGTTGGCGATGGGTTGCAGGAATACAAACAAAAGGTAAAAACTATCTAGCTAAGTCATGGAACATAAGTAAATTTACAAATAATAAATATAAAAATGTTAAATTAAATGAAACAGCTTTGCCAATAATTGATAAAAGAGAATATAAAATTTCACCAGTTCAGAATAAAAATAGTGAAGATGAAAACGACCATTTAATTGTATTTGAAAACGAAATGAATATTGATTTTCTTGATCTTAAAAAATACAAAAAAATTTATTTTGTTTTATTGGAAAATAAAAGTAGATTATTAAAGCTATCTTCAAAAGTGATTGATTTTAAAAAGAATATTATCAAATCGCAATTTAATGAAAATAAACATGAAACCGAATTATTAGATGAAAACAGTCTTTTACACTTTGTAAAGACCACAAAGTCTTTTGATGTAGTATACCCGTCTATTGGTGAAAATTTCTCATTTTTAAAAAGATTAATAAGGAATAATAATCTAAATATAAATTTTATAACACGAAAAGAAGATGAATTTTGTTGGAAATTCTCTAATAAAGGTTATTTTAATTTCAAATCTAATATTCCAATAATATTATCAACTTTTAAATTGAATTAGGTCTAGAGCATTTCTTAGAGCAATATTTAACTTTTTCCCAATTAAGCTTCCATTTTTTTCGCCAAGTAAATGATCTATTGCAGATGGGGCAAACTTTTTTAGGAAGCTGACTCTTTTTCATTTTTTTAAGAGGTTTTTATTTTTCAAAAATAAAAAGTAGGCAGCAATTTCATAAAAAATATTTAGAAAAAAGAATAATGGTTTTATTTTAAAAATTTTATATAAAAAATTATATTTTGGAATATTTTTCCAAATAATAAGAAATGATTCAGCACCATCTATTAGTTTACCATCTTGTATTACATGCATTCTTCTTAAAAGTTCTCTATACGATTTTGAAGTTAAGTTTTGTGCTTCATGGTTATTAGTTACATCAATCCATTCTATATTTTCATTACAATGTTTTTTATAATGATCGATCTCTGTTTTGCATATATTGCAAGAGTTATTGAAAAAAACTTTAACCATTTGTGTTTTTTTTTATAAAGTTATTTGCTGCTTTAAAAATTCTAACTTTTCTCTCTTTATTCATTTTTTCTGAAACTCTTACCATCATCGCAAGACGTGGATTTTTTAAGAAAAATTTTTTGTGTCCATCGATAAATTTCCAATAAAGTCCATCCATAATATCGCACCAAGGACCTTTTTTAAAATGCATCATTTTTAAAAAATAGCTTGATCCACAAATATATGGTTTCGTAGCAAAAATTCCACCATCACTAAACAATCCCATCCCATAAACATTTGGAGACATTACCCAGTCTGAAGAGTCTACAAACATTTCCATAAACCATTTATAAACTTGTTTTGGGTGAATTTCACAAAGATTCATTATATTAGCTAATATCATTAATCTTTCGATATGGTGTGACCAACCAAAGTTTTTTGCATTATTAATTGCATGATCCAGAGGGTCTAGACCAGTAGTTCCATCATACCAAGAGTTTTTCATTTTTCTTTTATGATTGAAAAAATTTGTTTTTTCTAATCTTTGATCGTAATTTTGATAAATTCCTCTCATAAATTCTCTCCAACCAATAATTTGCCTTATGTAACCTTCTAAAGAATTTATTGGAACTGTACTCTCTATCTTTCTTAATTTTTCTATAATTTCATTTGGAGTTATTAAACCTAGATTAATTAATGGACTTAAAGCACTGTGAAAAACAGTGTTAGATTTATTTGTTACTGCATCTTCATAATCACCAAATAATTTTATTCTTTCTTTTAAAAATTCATCTAGCCATTTATTTGCATCTTTTCTTGTAGTCGGAAACCAAAACTGCTCAACATTTCCAGGATGATCTGCAAAATTTGAACTAATAAACTTTTTGAGTATTAAGGTTTCTTTAGTCTCTTTAGCTTTAGAAACAACAGGAATCTTAATAGAACTTGGTAATTTTTTTCTATTCTCCTCATCAAAGCTCCACTTGCTTCCTTTAGGTGTTCCGTTTTTTTGCATTAACAAATTCATCTTTGTTCTGACTATTTTATAAAAATTAGCCATAAAAGGCTTTTTATTTTTTTGAAAGATAATTTTTAAATTCTTTTCTTTCCATTAAAAACATAGGTGAATTAATTTGATTGACTCTGATAGAATGTTTTTTAGTTAAAGCAAGTATCCTTTTTTCAAAAAATTTATCTTCAATTTCAAAAAAGGATATTTCCTTTATTTTTTTTTCTTTAATAACTTTTTCAAGCTTCTTCTCATAAGAAAGTTTAAAATCTTTATTTATATCATTATATTTAATATTAAAATTTTTAGATTTTAATTCATCTTTGTAAGATCTCATTGATGATAAAAAAAGTAAAATCTTTAATTTGTGGTGTTTTTCAAATGTACAAAGATTATAATCCTCAGCCATAAAAAAAATATGGTCTTTATATAGACTCAAATGTTTTGGATTAAAAAGCTGATTTCCCAGTATTATGAATAGTTTCATATGTTTAAATTTATATTGTTTTTATTACAAAATATACGCGTCATTATTTGACTATGCAATTTTGTATAGCATGATATCAATCCTTATGAAAAAATTAATAATTGGTGCTACAGGATCTATAGGCACAGCGGTATCTAGAAATATTCAAAAAAATGGTGGAAAAACTCATCTAGTTGGAAGAAATGAAGAAGAATTATCATCGCTTGCAAACGAACTTGGATCTACTTTTACTATTGCGGATGTACTAAATGAAAATTTTAGCGATAAAATAATTAGTGATCTAGGAACAGAGGAAATAGATGGACTAGCTTTTTGCGTTGGGTCAATAGATTTAAAACCATTAAAATTAACGAAAAAAAGTGATTATATGCAATGCTTTAATTTAAATTTAATTTCAGCAACTGAAATAATTAGAGCTAGTTACGAAAAGCTTAAAAAAAAATAAAGGATCTATAGTTTTGTTTTCAACGGTTGCAGCAAGAAAGGGCTTTATGAATCATAGCATAATAAGTTCTGCAAAATCTGCTGTAGAAGGATTAACAGTTGCTTTAGCAGCCGAGTTTGCACCTAATGTAAGAGTAAATTGTATTGCTCCAAGTTTATCTACATCTAAAATGGCAACCCCAATGTTAAAAAATGAAAAAATGGCTGATAACATTGCGAAAATGCATGCGCTTAAAAGAATTGGAAATGGAGAAGACTTTTCTGCAATAGTAAATTTTCTTTTAATCAAGGACAGTTCTTGGATAACTGGACAAATTATTGGAGTAGATGGTGGAAGATCATCTGTCGCATAACAATGATAAAAAAAATTTATTAAACTGATTTATATGAAAAAATTAATTCTTATTTTAAGCTTTCTTTTGATAAACAACTATGCACTAGCCGCTGGAGACGACAGTAGCTCAAGTTCAACAATTTCTGATCCTTATAAAGATGCTAAAAATTTAGTTAAAAGGGCAGGTAAGTTAGAAAAAAAAGAGAAAACCGAAAAGGCAAAAAAACTTTATACTCAAGCGTTTAAAAAACTAGAGAAAGCATATTCTAAAGACAAAAATAATCCAGATATTTTAAATTATATGGGATATACATCTCGTAAAACTGGCAACTTTAGTGAGGCAGAAAAATTTTATTTAAAAGGTTTGAGTCTGAATCCAGACCATAATGGAATAAATGAATATCTTGGAGAGCTATATGTTCAGACTAATAGGATTGACAAGGCTAAAGAAAGACTAGAAATTTTAAAAAATTGTAAATGTAAAGAGTATGAAGAACTTGAATTAATTATAAAAACTCGAGGTTCAAAAATTTATTAAGATATATCAGCAGCAAATTTTTTTAATTTTTCAATAGGGATAAGTTCAAGAGTTTTTATATTAGTTTTTTTTAAAAAAACTTTGCAGGCAGCATTTTCATCTATAGATTTAGCATACCAAGAGGCGCAGACACACCAATTGTCGCCGTCTTTAAGCCCGGGAAATCCAAACTCTGGATGAGGAGTAATTAAATCATTACCAACTTTTTTTGACCATTGTAAAAATTTATCAGTTACTTTTACGCATACAGTATGAACTCCTCTATCATTTTTATCTGTATTGCAACATCCATCCCTGAACCAGCCAGTTAGGGGGTCATTAGAACATGGCTCTAAAGGTTCACCAAATACGTTTTTCTGTTCGTTTTTTAACATTATCAAAGTTTTGTTGGATTAGGTTGTCCTTTATAAACTTTCTTAGGATCAAATTTTTTTTCTTTTTCCTCAAATTTCATTTCTACTTTTTCCGTTTCATTTATTTTACCTAGTGGAATAGACCTATAAAAACATGACTTGTATCCCACGTGACAACTAGCTCCATCTCCGATATCGACACTTAACCAAATAGAATCTTGATCATCATCTATTCTTATTCCAGATACTTTTTGTATATAACCGCTTGTTTTTCCTTTATGCCAAATAGAATTTCTAGTCCTACTCCAATAGTGTGCTTCTTTTGTTTCAATAGTTTTTTTTAAAGCTTCTGAATTCATGTAACCGTGCATCAAAACTTCATTGGTTTTATAATCTGTTGTAATTACTGGAATTAACCCTTTTTCATCAAATTTTGGAGATAAAAATTTTCCTTCTTCTACTTCAAAAACACTGTCTCTTTTTTTAAACATATAGCTAAAATAGTGAAAAAAAGACAAAATAGCAATTTGCATTAACAATTTATGTCCTATAATAATATTCAGAAATTATGAAATTAGTCAAAAATTTTGATAAAACAACAGTAAATCAGAGCGGAGTATCGGACCAAGAAGCTGAAGAAGCCTTTAAAACAATTTTAAAATGGATAGGTGAAAATCCAAATAGAGAGGGTCTTAAAGAGACACCTAAAAGAGTTGTTAAAGCATTTAAAGAGTATTTTAGTGGATATAATAAAGACGCAAAAAAAGAACTTGTTAAAACTTTTGGGGATGTTGATGGTTACGACGATATGGTTATAGAGAAAAATATCTCTTTTGAAAGTCACTGCGAACACCACATGGCACCAATAATAGGTATAGTTCACATCGCTTATATTCCTAATGAAAAAGTAGTAGGTTTAAGTAAACTAGCAAGAACAGTCGAGGTGTTTTCAAAAAGATTACAAACCCAAGAAAGATTAAACATGCAAATTGCAAATACTTTAATGGAGGGCCTAAATGCCAAAGGAGTTGCTGTAACTATAGATGCGGCTCATCAATGTATGACAATGAGAGGAATTAAAAAAGAAAAAGCAACAACTCTTACTAATTATTTCTTAGGTTCTTTTAAAGAAGATCTTTCACTTCAAAATAGATATTTGAAACATATAGGAAAATAATGACTGTGAAATTTAAAGCAGTTGTAATTGATAATCAAAATGAAAATTTCTCGAGAGGCATTAAAGAAATAGATACCAATCAATTAAAAGATGGAAACGTATTGGTAAAAATTGATTATTCTAGCTTAAATTACAAAGATGCAATGATTTTAAAAGATGGTGGAAGAATAGTAAGAAAATTTCCATTCGTTCCAGGCATAGATTTTTCAGGAACAATAGTAGAGAGCAGTGATGAAAAATTAAAAAAAGGTGAAAATGTTATTCTTACGGGATTTAGAGTTGGCGAGGCATTTTTTGGCGGCTTCTCTCAGTATGCTAAAGTAGACTCAAATTATTTGATTAAGACTCCAAAAAGTCTAGATAGTAAAAAATCAATGATGTTAGGAACCGCAGGCTTTACCGCATTACTTTGTTCTTTCGCTGTAAAAGCTAAAGAAGAATTATTATTAGGAACAAAAATTAAAGATGTTTTAGTAACAGGAGCAACTGGCGGTGTAGGAAGTATAGCTGTAATGATATTATCAAAAATGGGTTATGACGTACATGCTGTCACAGGAAAAAAAGATAAAAATGATTATCTCAAAGGCTTAGGAGCAAAAAATATAATCGATCGAAAAGAATTTGAAGGGGAAAGTAAATTACTTGAGAAGGGAATATGGGATGGTGTCGTTGATACGGTTGGAGGTCCTGCATTAACTAAAATTTTTGCTCAAACTAAACCTGGTGGAATAGTTGCAGCTTGTGGTAATGCTGGCGGAATTAAAATTAATACAACAGTGATGCCGTTTATAATAAGAGGTGTTAAACTTTGGGGAATAGACTCATCAGGTTCTTCAATTTCTAGAAGAGAATTTATTTGGAACGAAGCAAGTAAGTTAATCGATTTTGCAAAAGTGAATAGTTTTACCAAAGAATTATCATTTAATGAACTTATAGAAACTTATCCGAAACTACTTAAAGGTGAGTTTTTTGGAAGAGCTATAGTAAATCCAAATAAATAAAATATAATCGTAAACATGGACTGGGATAAATTAAAAATTTTTCATACTGTCGCAGAAGCTAGTAGCTTTACCAAAGCATCAACAATTCTTAACTTAAGTCAATCAGCTATAAGTAGGCAAATACAATCATTAGAATACGATCTTAAAATAAAGCTTTTTGAAAGACATGCTCGTGGATTAGTTTTAACTGAAAATGGAAAATATCTTTTTAAAACTGCACACGAAGTGATTACAAAGCTAAAAGATGTAGAGTCAAATCTTAGCGAAGATCAAGATAAACTTAATGGCAAAATTACAGTTACCACAGTTGTAAGTTTTGGAACAACTTGGTTAACACCCAGAATAAAAGAATTTATGGCATTGCATCCTGGTATTGAGGTAGAATTAATTTTTGACGACAAGGAATTGGACTTAAGTACGCGTCAGGCTGACATAGGCATTTGGATGAGACGGCCTAAACAATTAAATTATATTCAAAAAAATTTATTAACTTCAATTATCATATTTATGGATCTAATGATTATCTAGAAAAAAATGGTTACCCTAAATCATTAAATGATCTTAACAAGCATAAATTTATTTCATACGGCAGAGGAGCTCCATCACCTGTTTTTAACCCAGACTGGGCATTAAGAATTGGAACTAAAGATAATAAAAAGAGAAAACCTGTTATGAAAGTTAATAGTGTTTACGGATTACTTCTTGCTGTACAAAGTGGAGTTGGTTTAGCTGCATTACCAGATTATATCGCCTATAATATTCCAAGTATAACAAAAATTCTTCCAAATGAGACTGGACCCCAAACAGAAACACATTTTGTTTATCCGGCCTCTTTAAAAAATGTAGCTAGAGTAATAGCCTTTAGGAATTTTTTATTTAGTAAGGTAAATGAATGGAAATTTTAAATTTTATAATTCCTTTTATAATTCTTTTAACAGTTGTTGTCTTTGTTCATGAGTATGGACATTATTATTTCGCAAAAAAATATGGAGTTGGTATTACAGATTTTTCTATTGGATTTGGAAAGGAATTATTTGGAATAAATGATCGTCATGGCACAAGATGGAAATTTTGCTTCATACCTTTAGGTGGATATGTAAAATTTTTTGGGGACAGGAATGTTTTTAGTCAATCAGAACAAGAAGATTTATTAAAAAGATATAATGAAACTGACAAAAAAAAACTTTTTGTTGTAAAACCTCTTTATCAGAGATCTTTAATAGTTTTTGGGGGTCCTTTAGCTAATTTCATTTTAGCAATAGTAATTTTTACTTTCATCTATATGTTTTCTGGAAAAGACTTTACTCCAGCTAAAATAACAGAAATACAAGAAAATAGTCCGGCATTTAATTCTGGTTTACAAGTCAATGATATAATTACATCAATTAATAAAAATGAGATTAAAAGCGTTTCTGAAGTCCCTACACAAATAAACATATCTACAAACGATAATATTGAAATAAAAGTTTTGAGGAATAAAGAAGAATTATCTTTCATGATAAAACCCGATGTAATTATTGGGAAAGATAATTTAGGAAATAAAGCAAAAAAAAAGATTATAGGTATTAAGATATCACCATTAAATAACGAAATTAACAAACAAAAATTAGGACCATCCAAAGCCATTTATTATGCTATTGGCGAAACATGGTTTGTTACAAAAACATCTTTGAAATATGTAGGCTCGGTTTTTCAAGGCAAGGGTGATAGTTCCCAATTAGGTGGTCCAATAAGAATTGCAAAAATTACAGGACAAGTCAGTCAATTTGGCTTTATCGCTTTTTTAAGTCTTATGGCATATATTTCTATTAGCCTTGGTTTAATAAACTTATTCCCAATACCTCTTTTAGATGGAGGTCATTTAATGTTTTATGCTTTTGAAAAAATATTGGGGAAACCGTTATCACAAAAAACTCAAGAGGGTTTTTTTCGAATCGGGTTATTTTTGCTATTTTCTCTGATGTTTTTTACAACATTTAATGACCTTAAAGATTTAGGCCTATTTTAAGGGGTTTTTTATCATCAAAAAAGCTAGTAAAATCAATACTTTTTTAAACACTATATTTAGTGTTAATATATTTGATATGTACTAATAATAATGTTGATTTTCCTAAGTTTTTGTTGAGATTGGAATTAACCATAGGGGCAAAAATGAATAAAAAACAACTAGTAGCAAAAATATCGTCCACATTGGGCCAAAGTAAAGCTGACGCTGAAAGAACTTTTGACTCAATTACGACTATTATTTTAGATGCGCTTAAAAATGACGATACAGTTAAAATCGCTGGTTTTGGCACTTATAAAGTAGCTAAAAGAAAAGCGAGGGTAGGAAGAAACCCAAGAACTGGGGAGTCTATTCAAATAGCTGCATCTCAAAAAGTTAAGTTTTTACCTGCTAAAAGCTTAAAAGAAATGTTTAATAGATAAATGTTATTTTTAGCCCTTATTTTTCAATAAGGGCTAAACCACTTGCAAAAAATGCATAGCTAAAATCAAGACAATTCAATTCTCATCAATTTTCCTTAACTCTATAAGATCGTATCAATTAAACAAAAAGGGAGTTTTATGAAAAAATACTTAGGATATTTCTTTGCTGGTACCGCAGTATATTTTGCGTTTGCTGGACTTGGCTATGCCGAGACCACTGTATCCGCTGAGACACAATACATATTCAACACCCTATTATTTTTAATGTCAGGTTTCTTGGTCATGTGGATGGCCGCTGGATTTACAATGTTAGAATCAGGATTAGTAACATCAAAATCTGTTTCAGCAATCTGTGCAAAAAATATAGGTCTTTATTCAATCGCCGGAATTATGTTCTGGTTGGTTGGTTACAATTTAGCTTATGGTATTCCTGAAGGTGGATATATTGGATCATTTACACCTTGGAGCGATGCATCT
>MDTB01073727.1_pt1 | contig 13212 bp, 7 predicted proteins | sample 811161 | NCBI WGS metagenome assembly MDTB01 (sample SAMN05326650, study PRJNA326480) | marine metagenome | isolation source: seawater | place: Mediterranean Sea | collected 2009 | reverse complement strand
TTTTATTTTTCTTAGTTTTATTTTTCTTAGTTTTATTTTTCTTAGTTTTATTTTTCTTAGTCTTATTTTTCTTAGTGTTGTTTTTAAGACATTTATTTCCTTCAGATGGAATATATCTCAAGAAATATTTTTGATATTCTTTACTGCAAGGTTTTCCATGAAGTTCATTATATAAGAATGCTTTATGAGCTCTAATACTTTCCATAGTTTCTTGACGACCATAACATTTTGTGGTGAAACGTTTAAGTACACCATGTTGACTGAGTCTATTTTTAATTTGTACGGTAAAAAGATATTGGCAAATACATAAAATACGTTGAGGATCATAATATTCTTTATTAGCAAATAAAAATGCTAAATAAAAACTTAACATGGTGTCAATTGTGGCAATATTAATTTTTTTATTATTAACTTTGATAGTATTATAGCTATGACAAGCAATAGTTTTGTATAAAAATAATATGGATTTATTATTTACTTTAAGCTCATAATGTTCTGGAATAATTTCGCCGATAGCTTTATGATAATCAATAGTGATATTTTGTATATTATTTGAGATAAGTTTATTTTTAATAATATTAACAGATTTAAGAGGATCAATAGCTAATACATCAAAGTCAGGGTATTTAAGTAACAATTTACGTTTAGTATTAGGTATATATTTTGCATATGAGTATAGAGCATAACCACCAAAAAATACAAGTTTTTGAGTGATAATACTATTAAGAATAGTTTTATGTATAATTTTATTATTTTTAATAGGAGTTTCAAAGTTTTTAATAAAATCTTTAATAGTACAATCATGTCCTTTAAGTGGATAATTTTTATTAAGAAGATATAAGCGTTTCCATACTTTTTCCCATCGGGATATATCGCCATCAGGCCGTGATAGTTCAAGATATCCAGCCATTCTTAGATAATTAGGAGGAGCATAGTAAATATTATTTTTAATAATAGCATTATTTTGTATAGCTTTAAATAGGTCATCATCAAGTTGAGTGATATCAGCAATAGGTATAAAATTAACAAATACTTTATATGTACCAATATGTATACCAGATTTAGCTTCTACTTCATCAAAGCCATTTTTATAATAAATATCAGCTAATTCTTTTGCATGATTTAAAGCATTAGGTGTAAAAAAATCATAATCAGGTAATTCAATATTTTTGTCGTAAAATTGGTCTGATTGTGGTAAAATATTATTAATAGCTGTTCCACCATAACATACGAGTTTTTTCTCTCTTAAAAAATTTTCTAAAATTTGAAATATATTTTTAATAACTTTATTTTTAACTATATTACGTTTTTTTTGTTCTTCTTCTTCAATAGCTTTTCTTAAAATGATAATTTCTTTTTCAAGAAGTTTATTATTGGTAATTCTATATTTTTTTTTGGTTTTATTAGACATTATTATATAATAGATATATAATAATTCTTATATACGATAATTATAATAGTCACTTTTAACAGGTCTAGCTTGATATGAATATGCAGGTGGAGCTTTTGGAGGGACTTTAATAGTAATAGGTACAAAACGTAAATCAGCAGGTTTAAGAACAAACGCAGATTTATCACCATCAAAAAAAGCATTATAATGTTCTAAATTATTATCAAAATTTTGGAAAGACATACCGATCATTTGACAACCGTAAGTTCTAGCAATGTTAAAATTAGGATTTTTATCATGAGCGTTCCAATCAGGTAGAACAATAGTCATATTTTTTTTATTAAAATCTTTAAGTTGTAAATCTTGAGTAAATTGAACTTCTTGAAAAGGTAGTATACGCATAAATGGCGTACCACTAGCCATATTAATATATTCGTCAAGTTTGGTTTTTTGAAACAATGGATTAGTAGCGTCAGCAAAAATAATAATTTTATTTAAGAAATTTTTAATAGGTAATGCGCCTAAATTTTTGCCACTATTTTCAAAACTATAATCAACTCCTAAAGTTCTAGAATTTAGTATACTACTAATTTGTTTAGCTAATGTGTCATACATAGGAGTATTATTACTCATAATTCTAAAATGAAGAATTAAAGGGTCAGTAGGATTAGGACAATTAGATGCGGAGAATGCCATATTAATAATAGTATTAAATACATCAGCAATAGGAATACTATTAAATGATTCTTTAACAGTAAAGTCATTAACAGAAGATACGGCAACAACAGGTTGATTATCAATAGAATATATTTCAAAATCTAAACAGCGAACACCTTGTTCTATACAGGTTCTTAAAGCACATAATCCAACAAAATCGGCTTTAAATTGGCCGCTAGCACAACAGTTATAAGCAGTTTTAATATAAAAGTCTCTTAATAAATATGGTGAATTTTCATTAATACCAGATAATGGTGGTCGAGTAGTATAAACTTTTTGAAGTACATTACAATTTTTATTATATAGAGACATCTTATATTGTATGTAAAAAACAATAGTAATTATTAAAATAAAAATAATACCAAGTGCTAAAAATTTAATTTTTTCTTGTCTTTGTAAATTATATAATAATGCAGCTGCTTTTCCACTATGTTCTTTAACTTTATTTTTAAAATTTTCCATTTATATATATAGTATATTAAATATATATATAGTTAATTTATATATTAACTATATATAAATTACATGGGGGGTGGACTATTAAATTTAGTAGCTACTGGAGAATTAAATGTTATATTAAATGGAAATCCTCAAAAAACTTTTTTTAAAACAACTTATGCTAAATATAAAAATTTTGGTTTACAAAGATTTAAATTACCATTTAGTGATTTAGATGGTATAAGTTTATTTAATGATTCTAAATTTAGATTTTCTATACCTTATAATGGTGATCTAATAACTGATACATTTTTTTCAATATATATTCCTGATATATATAGTCCAATATATACAATACCAATACCACGAAATCCAATGACTAGGAAACCATTAAATGCAGATCTTTCAGGATTAATATATTGTCAACCATATGAATTTAAATGGATAGAAAATCTAGGAGCTCAAACAATAAAACAAGTTACATATTATATAGATGGTAGACCAATTCAACAATACTCAGGACAATATTTATATTGCAAAGCACAAAGAGATTTAAGTAAAGATAAACTAGAATTGTTTAATAAAATGATAGGAAATACAACTGAATTTACAGATCCAGCAAATTTTAGTAATAGAAATGGAAATTATCCATCGGCATCATGGGGTGGTTTATCATCAAATGAATGGCCTAATGGAATAGAACCATCGATACGAGGTAGAACAATTTTTGTACCATTATATCTTTGGGAGACATTTTCAAGTTATCAAAGTTTTCCAATAATATCATTATATTATTCAAAATTAGAAATAGAAATAGAGTTAAGGCCTTTTAGTGAGTTATGTCTAGTAAGAGATTTAGATTATTTTGAAAAATGGGTAGCAGATATTTCAATGGTTACACAAATACCAAGTCCAAAAAATTGTAGTAATGTATTTAAATATTATGATCCACCATATATTAGACCAAATTTTGAAGATGCAAGATATTTCGTACAGTTTTTTTTATTACCGCCGCCAGAAAATAGTTTTTGTATAGGAGATCAAGACTATTTTTTATATAATCCTACACCAGGGCCTTTGCAACAAATAAATACTCAACAATTTTTACAAGGTTTATCAGAAGTTTGGTATTCACCAAGTATAGGTTTTGCACCAGTTCAAAATGTATCAATAGTGGCAACATATGCATTTTTAGATGAAGAAGAACGAGTAAGAATGGCAGGATTGCCACAAGAATATTTAGTCAAACAAGTATTTGAAAAAACAATACCAAACGTTCAAGGAATAAGACGCGAGAATGTAGATGCAACAGGGTTAACAGTATCATGGATGTGGTTTTTTCAAAGAACAGATGTAGTTTTAAGAAATCAGTGGTCGAATTATTCAAATTGGCCTTATAATAATAAAATGCCATATCCATGTATTTTAACTTCTGATCTATCATATTCATTAACCGATTTAATATCTGTTAATACACCATATATTAGTCCAACAGAACCATTTTTTACACCAGTGAATGTATCAGACGCATATAATGGTTGTATGCAGTATATTACGGGACCCGTACATCCAGGAAATGCAAAAGATATTATGGTAGAATGGGGATTATATTGTGATCATTTGGAAAGAGAGAGTATAATGCCAGCAGGAATAAATAATTATTTAGAAAAATATTTAACAATAGAAGGTGCACCAGATGATGGAATATATTGTTATAATTTTAATATAGAAAAAAATACAAATTTGCAGCCATCAGGTTGTATGAATATGAGAAAGTTTACAGAAGTAGCATTTGAATTTACAACAATTGATCCATATAGAGAAATGTTACCAGAAGAATATATAACAAAATATGAGTTAGCATCATATAAAATAAAAAAGAATTGTACTAATAGAGGATTAGATTTTAGTGGAGCATGGATGGATATTGATAATTATTTTAATGAAGAAGCTCCAGGAGGAGAAATAAATGTAGTAGAAGATGCAAAATATACAGATTTTGATTATAATTTTAATTTGCATATAATGGAAGAAAAATATAATGTACTTCAGTTTTCTGGTGGAATGGCAAGATATTTATTTCCTATATAAATAATTTAAATTTAAATTTAATAGATATATATATATGGTAGGTGGTTTATTAAATTTAATGACATTATCAAAAGAAGATGTAATTTTAATAGGAAAACCAAATATATCATTATTTAAAAAAAGTTTTCAAGCATATAGTAATTTTGGTAGACAGAAATTTAGAATAGATTTTGAAGGATCAACAAGATTAAATTATAAGAGTCCAACAATATACAATTTTAAAATACCGAGATATGGTGATTTATTGCAAGAAGTGTTTTTTTCATTTACACTTCCAAATATATGGAGTCCATTATTATCATTTGGTGGTACACCAGCTCTTTTTTGTTCTGCATGTAGAACAAATATATCAAATAATATACAAAATTATCAAGGATTAAGTCCAATACCAACGGAAGCATGGAAAGTATTTGTAAATGATGCATCATATGGTAGATGTAGTGCTTGTGATTGTTCATGTAGTACACAATATACTTTTTGGAATGCTACAGAAGTTAGTCCAATGAAGGGTTCAAATGAAACACCAACAGATGGAGGAATGAAATGGATAAATCGAATTTATCCATTAGAATTTAAATGGATAGAAAATATAGGAGTTCAAGCAATAAAATCAGTAAGAGTATATTCAAATGATTCCCTAATTCAAGAATTTACAGGTCAATATTTATTAAATATGGTATATCGTGATTTTACAGAAAATCAAAAAAAGATTTTCAATAGAATGATAGGTAATACAGCAGATTTAGTAGACCCATCATTTTATTCAAATAGAAATGGAAATTATCCAAATGCAGCATATTTTGGGTCAATAAATAGAATGGCGTATGGATTAGAACCATCAATTAGATCAAAACAATTATTTGTACCCTTAAATTTATGGTCTACATTAAATAATAAAACACCAATACCACTAATAAGTATGCAATATAGTGAATTAAAAGTTCAGGTAGAATTAAGACCAGTAAATGAATGGTGGGTAATAAAAAATGTTGTAAATGAAATGACGATTCAAGCTGCAAATAATAATATAAAATATAATTCTTCAACACCAAGCATCATATATGCTCCTAGTCCTCCATTCGCAGCTAATACAGTGCTCACTGGTCCAGCAGTCGAATCAATAAATTTTGTAGAAGTTCCAAACAACATACAAGCATTTAATCAAGTAGTAGCTGGACCACCAGGTAGTATAAATGATAAAGAAGTACCATTAAATATACCAGATACAGGTTTAGCTATACCAGATCCAAGTGATAATATACCAGAATATAGTTGGTATAATAAAACACAAGTAGAACAACCAGATATTGTAATTGCAAAAGAGTTACAGATAGCATCAGTAGTACCACTAATTTATACAGCTCCAAATTGTATTAGAGATATATATAATTTAAAGTATTTTTTAAAAGAACCTCCACCAAAAATAATTACAAATGAAATAGAAGATTCAAGTGGTAGTAAACTTAGAGAAATGGGTTCATTACCATATCCACTAGATGTAAATGAAGTAATAAATAGATATTATGAAGATGTACCACAACCCTGGTTTGCAGATGTCCACTTAATTGGTAACTATACATTTTTAACAAATGATGAGCGTAATAATTTTGCAAATAATTGTCAATCATATTTAATTCGGGAAGTACACGAACAGACAATAACTGATTTATTAGGAGGAGATCATTATACAACTATAAAAACCCAAGGATTGGTGATATCATGGATGTGGTATTTTCAAAGATCAGATGTAAAATATAGAAATGAATGGAGTAATTATAGTAATAGAGAATATAGTAAAGGTGGTGATATAGTATCGTCAGTAACAGGATTGAATGATCCTTATGCAAAACCAATAATATATGATGATGCATGGAGACCATCAAATGGAATATTAAATAATATAGTATGGCAAACAGAATATTCAATAAAAAATTCAAAAGATATTTTGTTAAATTGGGGACTATATTTTAATAGCACAGTAAGAGAGACTGTATTAGATGCTGATATAATTGCTTGGGTAGATAGATATAGTAGAAGTAAAGGTTCGGGTATAGATGGAGTTTATTATTATAATTTTTGTTTAAATACAGATCCTTTTATATATCAGCCAAGTGGTGCAGTTAATTTATCAAAAATTAATAATGTAAATTGGAGTTATAAATTAACAGAACCACAACTTAAAACAAATATAAATAGAAATACTGAAGGAGGTCCATGGAATATATTTGAAGATATAGAAGATCCATTTTTAGCATCAACAGCAATTGGTCCGTATTTATCTAATAGAATAACTCAGTCAGTAACATGTGATACAGAATCAAAAAATACTATAACAACAAAAACTCAAAATAGAGAAAATTATATATGGTATTATAATTTACATATAATGGAAGAACGTTATAATATATTAAAAGTAGAAAATGGTATAGCAAGTTTAGTATTAGTGCGAACAATATAAAAATATAAAATATTTATAATTAAATATAAATAGTTTATATAGATAAAATGACAGGAGGATTATTAAATTTAGTATCATATGGAAATTTGAATATAATAGTAAATGGAAACCCAAAAAAAAATTTTTTTACAGCAACATATAAAAAATATACAAATTTTGGTTTACAAAAACGTATAATATCATGTAATGTAACAAATAGAAGATTACGTGAAAATAATTTATCAACATTTGATTTTAATATACCAAGATGGGGTGATTTAATTACAGACACTTTTTTTAGAATTCAAATGCCACATATTTGGAGTCCAGTATTTGTAGAACCAAGCGATATATTTGATAGTCCTGGAGGTGTACGTGGTTTATGGGCGAGTGATGGAGGTAATACCACGTCCGGCGCTGGTGACGTTCAGCCTGAATATGTCGGTACAGATGAGATGGGTGTTTTCGCACCCGGTCCGGGCACGGAGTACCCGCCAAAACCATTTTTCCTTGCGGACAAGCAAGCAATTATACCACGAAATGTACCATGGCCAAGTGATTATGCAAGAGATCAATCAGTTTTACCTATTAATTGGCTTGATTGCAACCTTCAAGCGCCGTTCCCAGCCCCACCTGGCACACAATGTGTACCACCTTTACCAGCGTTGCGAGACGGACCCTCAGGCGGCCTCCCCAACGCACCTCCTCCATTTACATGGGGTCTGCCGAAAGATGAAATCCTCACCCCCATCTCCACTATTACATTTGAAACGAAAACATGTGATGGCACTGAATGTACTCCACAAACTAATGTTATATATAATCCTAATAATGGACTAAAGGGATATATTAAAAGTTGTGGAGAATTATTAGCTGAGAATGATGGAATAGAAAATATCAAAACTGGTATTATTGTAACTCAGCCATGTGTTGCTGGTAATAAAGTTGTAGGAGGTTTATATAATATAAATGATATATCAGGTACTGCAAACTTTTTTCCTAGACAATTAGGGTGGGCCCATTCTCCATATGTTGAATCATTTGAATTTAAATGGATAGAGAACTTAGGTTCACAATTAATGAAAAATGTAACATTATCAGCAGGAGGATTAATAATACAACAATTTTCAGGAGATTATTTAATGAATATGGTAAATAGAGATTATAGTTATGAAAAAAAAGAATTATTTAATGAAATGACTGGAAATATTAAAGAAATGTATGATCCAGCTTATGCTGGAAAACGTAAAGGATTATATCCAAATAGTTTATTTGGTGCGCCTTTAATGAATACAGTATTTATGCCAACCTCAATGTCGCCACCATTTAAACGATGGCTTAAACCAAGTATATATCAATATAGAGTATATGAAAATGTAGAAGATATAATAAGTTCAGATTATCAATTACGTACAAATTTAAATCCATCAATATTTAAAAGATCATTATGTATACCATTAAATTTATATTATATGTTTTCTTCAACCCAAGCATTTCCTTTAATAAGTATGATACACAATGAATTAAGAATTAGTATAGAATGTAGACCAATAAGAGAATTATTTGTAGTGAGAGATATAAGACAATGGATAAGAACATATTACAGTCATAATTTTAATTTAGGTGAAGTGACAAAAAATGGTTCAGGTAAATCAATCTATGAAGCTCTAGATAGTAATTATTATAATAATGGTGGAAAATTTTTTTCACAAAAAAATATATTTGTGTCACAAGTAAGAGCACCATATATAAGTACTATAAATACAGTAGATCCATTATACCAAATGTATATGTTTACAAGTCAATATGCAGCTCAGAATCAGCAATATGTAAAACAGGCAGTATTAGGAAAGGAACCAACTGCAAGAATACAGGAGGATTTACGAGAACAAGGTATATGGGAAGCAAATCCAGAGTTAGTTTGCACTTTTGTATATTTAGATCATGAAGAACAACAAGTATTTAGACAAAGACCACAAAGTTATTTAATTACACAAATACAAGAATATATATTTCAAAAAAAACATCATAAAGAATTTACAATTGATAGATTTAAATCAAATAGTTTAGTTAAAAATTGGATGTGGTATCAAATTAGATCAGATACAACATTAAGAAATGAATGGTCTAATTATACAAATTGGACTTATTCAACTTATTATCCATATACTATGCAGCCAATGTATCATACAGAATTATCAATGAATTGGTTTAATCCAACACTACCACTAAATGAACAGATAAATCCAGTATGGGAAACAAAAACATTAAATTATGCAAATCCAAATGCAAAAGCAAATTTTTTACCAGCATTTGGCCAATATATAACATTAGTTACAGAACCAGGTAATTATAGAGTTAATAACTATATAAAACAAATACCTCGTGGTTTAATAGACGAATATGCTTGGTTACCATATATTAATGATAATGGAATTTATCCAGGAGCAGTAAGTATATGGGCTGATATGGATAAACAACCACCATATTTTCCTTATTCATATAAAAAAACAGATTTAAGTTTTAATAGTGCTTTTCAATATAAAAATGGCATAAATCCATATATAACAGGTCCTTTACGACAACAAAATAAAAAAGATATATTTAAAAAATGGGGATTAATATTAGATGGTAAAATAAGAGAAGATAGTTTAGATGCTGACTATTATAATTTGGTAGAACCATTTGTAAGATCATCAGGTAAGACAAATGATGGACTTTATACTTATAATTTTGGTTTAAATGGTAGTCAATTTATATTAGATCCACAAGGTGCAATGAATTTGTTAAATTATAAACATATAGAATTTGAATATAGCAGTATAAATACAGCACCATATGATGATATTTCATTAGTAGCAATATTACCATTATGTTTACCAGAAACAGAAACAAGTGATGCAAGAGTATATGGGTATAATAAAGTTGAATGGCAAGTTTATGAATATCAATTTAATTTAAAAGTAATGGAAGAACAATATAATTACTTAACAATATCAAATGGTTTAGCTTCATTAAAATATCAATCAGCAATATAATTAGTAATTATTATATTAATAATATAATAATAATATATATGAGTCAAAATAATAATGAAAATAAAAAAGATGAAGATAATCTAAAAATAAATAAAAAGGATAACAAAATATGGAAAACAATTTTATATGGTTTAATAGTAGTAATAATAGTTTTTATATGGTTGTCATATAGTGCAAGTATAACTTTTTTAATAAAAGATGCAACACAAGATATACTTAATAAAGTATTACCATCAAATTGTAAAGAATATCCGTATGGTTCAAAAGAGGTTTTTGCGTGTAAGGATCATAGTGATATATTTAAGAAAATAATAAGAGATTTATGTGTAATGGCAGGATTAATAACTCATGATGAAGGTATAGAGATAGATATAGAAAAAGGAATACCAACAGTAACAGGAATTCCATTAAAATCAAATGATTCAAAAAAAGGAGGACAAAAAAGTGATACTAAGGAATCAGAAGGAGTAAATAAAAGGGGTACACCATATAAATGGTATACAAATAATCCAACAAATGATTTTAGAGAATATGTAAATTGGTTATTAAGTTCATTAATTAGTACAAAGGTAGAAATAAATTCTTATACAAAAGCATTTTTAAAATTTATAAAAAGACAAGAATTAAATTCATCAATATTAGTAATATTTTCATTCACTATAATGTCATTGTTTTCATTTTTAATAAGTTTTTATTCATTTTTTTCATTATTTTCTTCACAAGTATTATCTATAACATCACATGGATTAATTACAGGAATATTAATATTTCTCTCATTATGGGCGATGTTTTTTATAGATATGGGAATATCAAGTTTTTATTCAATAAAACTAATGTATGATATATGTATAAAACCTTTATTAAATAGTACTTGGCGTTTATATATAAAAAATATATTATTAGAAAATCAGACAATAATAGGATATATTTTTGGGTTCACATTTATCCAAATATTAAATAGTATAAAAATGAATAAAAATTATGAAACTCCAGTTAAATTAATTCCAACAATAATATTTTATACTATAGTAATAGTACATTTTCTAAGATGGTTATGGAAACAATTATAGAATAAAAAGTAAATATAAAAAGTAATTAAATATAATTATAAGATAATAATTATATTTATGGGTAAGAAATCAAAGACAAAGAATGATTTACCATTTGTAAGTATTTGCACTCCAACATTTAATAGAAGACCATTTATTCCTTCTATGATAAAATGTTTTAATCATCAAACATATCCAAAAGATAAAATGGAATGGATTATTATAGATGATGGCACAGATAAAATAGAAGATTTAATATCACATATTCCAAATGTTAAATATTTTAAATATGATGAAAAAATGCATTTAGGTAAAAAACGTAATTTAATGCATGAGAAATCAGTAGGAGAAATAATTATATATATGGATGATGATGACTATTATCCACCAGAAAGAGTTTCCCATGCTGTAAAAATGTTACAGTCACATCCAAAAGCATTATGTGCTGGTTCAAGCGAAATATATATATACTTTAAACATATAGAGAAAATGTATCAATTTGGACCATATGGTCCAAATCATGCAACAGCAGGTACATTTGCATTTAAGCGAGAACTATTAAAAGATCATAGATATGAAGATGATGCAGCATTAGCTGAAGAAAAAGCATTTTTAAAAAATTATACAGTTCCATTCGTACAATTAGAACCAAAAAAAACTATTTTAGTATTTTCACACATACATAATACATTTGATAAAAAAACTTTATTAACAAATGCAAATCCTCAGTATACAAAAGTTTCAGAAAAAAAAATAGAGGATTTTATTAAAGAAGAAGATTTAAAAGAATTTTATACAAATATGATTGAAAAATTATTAAAAGAATATGAGCCAGGAAAGCCAGAAATGAAACCAGATGTTTTAAGTCAAATAGAGAAATTAACACGTGAGAGGGAAGAGTTAATGAATCAGAGAACAAATGATATAAAAATGAACCAAGAACAGATGTTAGAAAGTATGGGAATATCTAAAGATAATATAGAAGAACTAAAAAATAATCCAACAGAATGTATGCGTATAATGCATGATAATCAAATGAAAATACATTATAATCAAATATTATTAAATTTAATAACAGATAATAAAGAAAGTGTAGGTCATATAACTGGTGAAATAAATGGAAAACAGGAAGTATTAAATAATAGTCAAATAGTAGGTATTTTACAAGAGCAAGATAAAGCAATAAGAACTCTACAAGAGGAAGGTAAAAAGAAAGATATGTATATACAGATATTAGAAACAAAATTAAGGTCTTAAAAATCAAAAATGATAAAAAAAATTGAAATATTAAAAAAAAAGATATTATTAGTAGCAAGACATGATGTGGCAGACAGCAGGCAATGTATCAAATGATGATAATACTGAAATTGAGGAAAATACAGCATATGATCCTTATAAAAAAGTATATTATTCAGATGTAGTAGGTTCGATGATTCTAGATGCCATTACTGGTGCAAAATATCCATATAAAGTAGGAACAATTAATGAAAATAAATTTTTCAAAGTACGATCAACAACAGCTTATAAAAATAGGTCAGCAAAAATGGAATATCCGGCATGTGCGTCAGTTACAAATCAGGCATTTTATGAAAGTCCAGAAGCATATATGAATCATCATTATGTAAAACTATCAGACGATATCGTTAAAAACTGGCATGAACGAGTAAAAAATTAATCGCAAATATCATAAGAATAAGATGTATTAATATTACTAAATTTATCAATATAACGATAAAGCCTATTAATATCTAATTTAGTTATTTCATATTGTTCGAATATATTATAAATATCACCAGTGTTATATAAATGTTGAAGTTTAATAAATAGTGAAAAAAGATCTTTTTTATCCATACAAAAAATTTGACATAAATTTTGGATAAATAATAAATTATTATATTCAGTACTATATTTGGTTAAAACTTTTGTAAAACGAATATTACGAATATCGCATTTATTAATAATTTTTTTAAAAATAGTATTATTATAAAAAATTTTAATTAATGAACTCATTTCATTAAATTGCCAAATTTGATTTTGAAATGTAATACGATC
>MDTB01009706.1_pt1 | contig 13212 bp, 7 predicted proteins | sample 811161 | NCBI WGS metagenome assembly MDTB01 (sample SAMN05326650, study PRJNA326480) | marine metagenome | isolation source: seawater | place: Mediterranean Sea | collected 2009 | reverse complement strand
TACTTGGTATCATACCGCCGTGGTTAGAAACAGCGGCACCACAAAACTATATATCGACGGCACAGAAGAAATTTCTATATCAGATTCGCATGATTATACTGGCACATATATGGTTATTGGTGGTTACTATAGTACTTCTTATTTACATCACGGGTACATCCAAGATTTGAGAGTCACTAAAGGTCTTGCTCGTTACACCGCAAACTTCACACCACCAACAGCTTCATTAGAAGGTTAAAAAATGGCAATTAATTTTCCAGATAGTCCTAGTAACGGTGACACTCAGACAATTAACGGATCTGTATACACATATAATTCCACTACAGGTAAGTGGGATATTGATGGTGATAATACAACTAATGTTTCTGTATCAGATACCGCTCCTTCCGGTGCAGCAGCTGGAGATCAGTGGTTTAATAGTACTGATGGTTCCTTATATGTTTATTATAATGACGGATCTTCTTCTCAATGGGTAGGTATTAGCGGACCAGCTGGCAGTGATGGGCCAGCTGGCAGTAATGGTGAAGATGGCGGTGTAACATCCTACGCAAATAAAACTGCAATAGACGCAGTATCTTCTCCCTCAGAGGGGGATCTGGCTTATGATCTAGCCGCGGATCAACTATACATTCGCACAACTACTGCTTGGAAGCGGGTAAGTGTTGGCGTCGATGAAAGCCCGATTATAACCACTGAACCAGCATCTACTCACGACCTAAATATAGACGGTTCAACAAGCACTGTCACTATGGTTGCTGAAGATCCAGAGGGTTTTGATGTTACTTATGGCATAGCTTATCCTACTGCTTCCAACGCCCTACCTGATCAATTGGCAACAGCTACCTCTATAAATCAGTCTACTGGTGTTTACACTTTCAATCCTTCCCAAACTACTAGTCACGCTGGGAGTGTAAAAGTAAGACTTTCTGCTTCAGATGGTGTTTCTACGACTACAAGGTTTTGCACACTTTCCTTAGCATTTCAATCTTGGACGCAGCTATTCAGTAACAACAATATTACGTTTGCAAATGGCACAACCAGATCGACTAGCAGCACTGGAGTATTGGCATTTTCTAGCGGCAGCACAAACTTCTCAGGCGGTTCGCAAAGTTATCGATACTGGCGTTTTGACATTACAGATTTAAGGGGCGGTTCATCCCAATCGGACACTCAAATGCTAAGTCTTCATTTGCGAAATGGTAGTAGTATTCTTTCTTGGGGGCTTGGAAACACATCTACGACCCCAAATCAGGTGAGTGAATGTATTATGCACAGAACAGATACAGGTGCTGTACTAAATGTTTCACAATATAACAGAGGAAATAGTAACGGTACATATGAGCATGCGATTGTAAAAGGATTGTCAACTGCTTCTAGTGGTACAAAATTTTATTTTGGACTTGGTGGAATTGGTAACGGAGATGCACCAAATTACACATTTATTATAGATGCTCAGTCGCAAGTTACAGCAACTGGATTTAATTATTATGTTGGTGACGATGTACCAGATCGTGATCCAAAAGGCTTCACGGTTTATGGCAGCAACATTAACCCAAATTTTAGTTAGGATTAATCTATGAGCAACAACCGCAATTTAAGGCATAAATAAATGGCAATTAATTTTCCAGATAGTCCAACAAACGGTCAGAGTGCTACCTTAGGTGGCAACACCTGGACATATAATAGTACATCAGGAGCTTGGGCTAGAGCCTCTTCAGCAGGAGGCAGCTCTATTACTACATATGATTCTACTACAGATCTTCCTTTATCAGGAGTATCTGCTGGAGATCAAGCATTTGTTACCGGATCAAATAGAATGTATGTTAGCAATGGTACAGGTTGGTACTCTGTTAGTCTTGTAAACACTAATCCTTCTATTACTTCTGTACAAGATTCTGATGGAGGTACTACCCCGTTTACTTTAGCGACTGATGGAGCAGGAACAGTTATTACTATTACAGCCTCAGATCCTGAGAACGTGCCATTAACATATAACTACAGCGTAACGTCTGGAAGTCTTACAAATGGAGGCGGTACATCGGCTACTGTGGTTCAAGGTACAGATTCAGATGTAAACAAATTTACTATTACTCCGTCTACAACAGAAGCTTATGCTGGTACGTTTGAGTTAACATTTACTGCTAGCGATGGTATCAACCAAGGTACCAGCGCTAATAGCTTTACATTATCATTTGTTACAATCATTGCTAATAGTAATTATACTACGCTACTTGCAACAGCAACTGACACATCTGATAATAATAATATAACAGACGCTTCAACAAACGATCATAGCATCACAGTAAATGGCGATGCCCACGCTGGTACGTTTAGCCCTTACAGATCGGGCGGCTATGCAACATCTTTCTCTAGGTCAAATAGTTCAAAGCTAGAAATAGCCTCGATGCCAGCGATTGGATCAGGGGATTGTAGTATTGAGTGTTGGATTAAAATTGATAGCCAAGCGTGGAACGGAATTATCTCAAGAGGGGCTTATTCATCAACTAGTACATTTAGTTTAAGTACCCGCTCTGGTGACACAGAATTAACTCTTGTTTGGAATGGATCTATTTACACAACTTCGGGTGCAAGTATAAACATTAATGAATGGAATTGGATACAGGTTGTAAGAAGTTCTGGTACAATAACAATATATGTAAACGGAATATCTCGGAAATCAGTATCAAACAGTGCAAACATAAGTTCTACGTCTAATTATGTAATAGGGCGAGTTGATTCTAGTGATTATTTTGGTGGGCAAATTAGGGATTTACGGATTTCTACAAATGCACAAAGTTCTTCAAATGGAAGCGAAAAACTTGCAACAGATAGCAACACAACTTTTCTAAGTTGTCATTTGCCGTATTTATCTTATGCAACATCTTCTGTAGCCAGCAATACTTATTCATCAATAAGTGGCACAATAGAAACTGTATCAAATTCTCCCTACGACTACAACGAATACTCCGCAACTGATCACGGTGGGTCTGTGTATTTTGATGGGAACGGGGATGATTTAAGAATTGCAAATACTATTAGTCTGTCAGGTGATTTTACCGTCAGCGCTTGGATCTATATGCAAGGATCAGCTAAATGTGTTGTAGTAGGATCTGATATGGTATCTGTAAATAATCAGTTTTATATTGATCAAAATAACATAATAAGCTTTTACGATCATTCAAACGTGCGAAACGGTACTGGAGGAATTCAAAGGAATACGTGGAATTATTGTGTTTGGTCAAGGTCTGGTTCGACTGTAAGTATGTATGTAAACGGTGTTTCAATGGGTACTGGAGCTTCGAGTGCAACTTTTAGTTTAAAAGTTGTAGGTAGTCTTGGTACAACTCAAATAGACCCTATGAATGGTTATATATCTGATTTACAAATTAAAAGCTCCCTAACTTCTGCAGCTAACGCAGTTCCACCAACTGCACCCCTATCTTCCTCTGGCGCTTTGGTTCACATCAAAGGCACAGACGCATCGATTATAGATAAATCGCAAGGTTCTAACTTAAATCTGTTTGGTAATACTACCGGATCTACTACTCAGGCTAAGTTTAGTAATACTAAGTCAATGTATTTTGATGGGTCTGGGGATAGAATTGAAATAGATGGACCGTTTAATTTAGGTACAAACCCTTTTACATACGAGGCTTGGGTATATACTACGAGTAATACTTGGATTTTTATGACTATTGGTAATCATGATGGAAGTAGCTCTCATGCTACTGCTGGATCGATTATAGAATATGCAAATAACAATTTTTTTATCTATAAAGCGGAGGGTGGGACTATTACGGCCAACACTTCTGCTTCAGGTTCTGTTCATAATCAAGGGTGGAAACATGTTGCATATTGTCGGCAGTCTAATGGAAACCATGATTTATATTTAGATGGCACAAGAATTATGAATTATACTGGCTGGAATAGTCAAGATTATGGAAGCTTAGATAAGATATTAATAGGTGAATATTTTACTACTAGTAAGCCTGATTTTTCCGGCTATTTTCAAGATATCCGATTAACTATAGGATCATCTCGCTACTCCGCAAACTTTACACCACCAACAGCTTCATTAGAAGGTTAAATTTCTCTTATAAATACTATAAATTAAAACTAAAGAAAGTTTAAGATGAGTCAGGCACGTAATTTATCAGGATTTTTAGCTAAGGTACTAGCATCTGGTGACCTAACCGACTCAGGTGTTGATGCGGTAAAGCTAGGAGGTAAGGATAGTAGTTATTATCTAGACTATAATAACCTTACCAATACACCAGCTGTGGGAACTGATTCTGCTGCTGTTTCATCTATCATTACAGCTGATGTTGATGCTGCTTTTATTAACGCTCTAACAATTGATGCTGATACTCTTGGCGGCCAAAATAGTGCATACTATCTAAACTATAACAATCTTGGCAACCAACCAAACATACTTGACTCAACGAATGTATCTTCTATTATTACAGCTGATGTAGATGCAACATTTATAAATGCATTAACTATAGACGCTGACACTTTAGGAGGTAATGCTGGTTCTTATTACTTAGACTATACTAACTTTACCAACACACCTACACTTCCAGTATTAGGAACCGATTTTGTTGACTCTACAGAAGCAAGAGAATTAATATCAGTAACTGATCTAGGAGGAGATGGGTCTCTAACGTATACTGCAGGAACTGGAATTTTAACATATACAGGTCCTAGCGCAGCAGAAGTAAGAGCTCATTTTAGTGCCGGTACTGGAGTAACAGTATCTTCTGGACAGATATCTATAGGTCAAGCTGTAGGTACTACAGATAACGTCACATTTAATGATATGATTGTTAGTGGTGATCTAACAGTATCAGGTACCACAACTACAGTAAATTCTAATACAGTGCATATCGGAGATAATATTATCTCTCTTAATCATGACGAGACTGGTACACCATCTCAAGATGCTGGTATTGAAATTGAAAGAGGCACATCAACTAATAAGACTCTTGTCTGGAATGAAACTACTGATAAGTGGACAGTAGGTACTGAGACTTTTGTTGCTGGAATGTTTGAAGGTAGTGTTGCTGCTACTACTCTTACTGCTGATTCAGCTACGTTAGGAGCTGTAGAAGGATTTACTCATCTTAAGTCTCCTCACTCAGCAACAACGAAAGTTTTTACTGTTACTGTAGCTTCTAAAACCTCTGATCATAGATATAATGGAACAGGTTCTGGTAACGGATATGTTATTGATGGAGTACAAGCTCCATTCTTAACTCTTACTCCAGGTCGTACATATAGATTTGATCAAGCTGATGCTACTAACAGCGGACATCCCTTAAGATTTTATTATGATGTTGCTAAGAATAATTCTTATACTACCAATGTAACAACTGCTGGTACAGCTGGAAGTGCTGGTGCTTATACTGAAATTACTATTGCTGATGATACTCCTCTAGTGTTACATTATCAGTGTTCTGCTCATGCTAATATGGGTAGCTCTGTACAAACTAATGCTAGAAACTTAACTGGATTTACTACGGATGATCTTTCAGAAGGTTCCTCTAATTTTTATTATACAGATGCAAGAGTAACTACTTTAGTTGATTCTGCATACGTACAAGCTAGACAAACTTCTGGAGGAGGTGGTACTGATTCAGCAGCAACGATTGCTCTTATTACTTCTACTGTTGATTCAGCTTATGTTGCTTTAAGAGAAGCCGATGCTGGTGGAGGAGGAGGCGGTAGTGCTCTAACTATTCAAGAAGAAGGTGTATCTCTTTCTACAGCTGCAACTACTCTTAATTTTACAGGAACATCTGTAACTGCTTCTGGTAGTGGAGCAACAAAAACTATTAATATTACTGGAGGAGGTAGTGTTAACGTTGCCGCTTCCTATGTAGAAGATTATGCTACTACTATCTACACTGCAACGGCTGGTTTAACAACATTTAATGCTTCTAGTTCTCCTGCGCTTCCTGCATACACAGCAGGTAAGATTGGAGTATTTGTTAACGGTGTAAAACGTACTGACTTTACAGCAACTGATGGTACATCAGTGGTAATGACAAATGCCTTAGCATTAAATGATCATGTGGAGATTATTAACTTTGGTGGTCCTCTAAGATCAGCTCAAGATCCTCTTACTGAAACTAAATTTACTGCAACCGCTGGTCAGACTACATTTGCTCTTAATTATACAGCTGGGCACATTACAGTATTCTTAAACGGTGCTAAACTATCAGCAGATGATTATACCGCCACTAACGGAACATCGGTAGTCTTAACTACTGGAGCAGCTCTTAATGATATTATAGAAGTTATTGAGCATGGCGTTGCATTCGCTACTCCTTACAGTGCTACTAACTATACAAAAGGTGTAAGTGGTAATGTATCAGGTAATACTGTATCAAGCTTAACATATACCCCAGGTAAAGAAGCTGTATATCTTAACGGTATTAAACTATTAAGTGGTGATGATTACACAACAGTTGATAGTGGTAGCTCAATTACATTTATAAATAACATTGTAGATAGTGATAGAATCGAAGTAGTTGATCACGGAATCGTAACAGAAGCAACTCTAGGATTAGACTCAGCTGCAACAATTAATTTAATAGACTCTGACTACGTATCAGCAAGAGCAGGCGGAGTAACAACAGGTAAGGCAATAGCGATGGCTATTGTATTTGGATGATAACGGAGAAAATAAATGGCAAATCCTAATATAGTAGCCGTAACAGAAATACTTGGAGAAAGTGTTGGCGCTGCAGCTACAACCTCATTTGCAGATATTGTAGCCAATGCTTCTTCAAGTAATAAAGTATATAAAATAAATTCAGTAGTTGCTACAAATAAAAGTATAGCTTTAGATATAGACGCGTCTATTAATTTTGTAAGAGGTGGTAACTCTTACTCTCTAGCTAGTAATATTACTTTACCAACAAGTACTACATTAGTTATGGTATCAAAAGATAATGGTATTTACCTACGTGAAGGTGATTCTATACAAGTAAAGGCTGGATCGTCTGATGTTGATTTTGTTTGTTCATATGAGGTAATTGCGTGAAACTAAATGGAGGTTTTATTGGAAAAAATATAACAGAAAACTCTGGTATATTTACTTCGAATGCACATTTTCTTAAAACTAAAGCTGGAACATTTCCTAACAATAAGATAGGATGGTCTCTTGAAAAAGGCCCATATAACCGCACTGGTCCTGATATTATAAGACTGACTCAAGCATTTAATGATATATTTATTTCATCTGACGGAAATTGGTTGTTTCAGATTTCCAATAATGCCGATACTGTGTATAAGTATAGATTTGGAATACCTTTTAAGTTAAATACTCTTCATGATGACTACGAACAAAGCTTCTCAGTCACAAATGATAATACAGCGCCTTTTTCAGTATATTTTAAATCTGATGGAACTAAGATGTACATGGGAGGTATATCTGGAGTAGATCATGTTTATGAATATGACTTATCAACTGCATATGATCTCTCAACTGCAACTTTTTACCAATCTCTTAATGTGGATAGTGTAACCACAAATGATTTGTTTAAATTAAGATTTAGTACTGATGGATCTAAAATGTATATTTTAGATGATGCTGCAGATACAATATTTCAGTGGAATTTAAGCACAGCTTGGGATATTTCAACAGCCGTGTATTTTAATTCCTTAAACATTAACTCTGGGAACAACTCGCCTAAATCATTTTACATTAAACCTGACGGCACTAAAATATACGTGATAGGTAGCAGTAATGATAGAGTCAGCTCATGGACATTAAGTACTTCATGGGATATTACTACAGCAACTTTAGATACATATTTTCTTGATATGACAGATTATGATAATTCGCCAAACTGGATATATTTTAGCAATGACGGTACTAAAATGTATACAGAGGCTATGGGAGATCTTCTGCAATGGAATTTAAGCACTGCTTGGGATCTTTCAACAGCAGTCCCGGGCTTAACTGAAAATGTTTTGCTATATGCTTCAAGAGAAGGTAATGCCGGAGCTATTCAACTTAAGCCTGACGGCACTAAATTATATATTGCAGCAAGGAGCGGAGATGATATTATGGAGTATGATTTATCAACAGCATTTGATTTATCTACTGCATCGTATACCCAAAATTTTTCGATAGCAAGTCAAGATGGCAACCCACAAGGTATATTTTTTAAACCAGATGGAACAAAATTATATATGTGCGGATCAAATAACGATACCTTTAATTTATATGACTTATCGACTGCATGGGATATTTCTACTGCTTCTGTTACCATAGCAAATAGAGGACCTATGAATTCAGTTTTGGAGCCGCAAGGTGTTTTTTATAAACCGGACGGTACGGCTATGTACTTTGTTTCTAGTTCTACTGATACGGTTTATCAGCACAATGTAAGTACAGCCTGGGATTTACCTTCAGGGGGCCCTGCAGATGCATCCTTTTCTGTATCTGCAAATCAATCTAACCCAACTGATTTATTTTTTAAATCTGATGGTTCTATAATGTATATAGTAGGAGGTCAAAACGACGATATTGATGTATATAATTTAAGTACAGCTTGGGATGTTTCAACAGCTAGTCATGATTATGCCATTCAACTTCCATATATTGGATATTATAATGGAGAAGGATCCCCTTCAGCAATTTGGTTTAGTAGTGATGGGTTAAAGTTATTTGTTTCAGGGACAGATGAAGATAAAGTGGTTAAATATAGTTTATCAACAGCGTGGGATCTTAAAACTGCAAATTTACCTGATCATCCAGATTCCTTTAATGTTGAGAATTTTGAAGATAACGACGAAGGTCGAGGAATATGTTTTAGTAATGATGGTACAAAAATGTACATTTATGTACATGGAGGTTCATCCGATATTCTTGGATATACTCTTTCCTCACCGTGGATGGTAAATACTTCTACTTATGATGGAAAGGTTAGTGTAAATGAATATGAAGGCCTCGCCCAAGGTATTGATATAAGTGCTGATGGGACTAAACTTTATATTACCGGAACGTCGGGAGATGGTGTTGACACTTTCACTATGACTACACCTTTTGATATTACAACAGCAAGCTGGAGTAGTTTTTGGAATTCAGTCGTTTATGGTCCTAAATTAATTAATCCTCAGGATATTCAATTTAAATATGATGGCACTAAAGTGTTTTTTGCTGCCGGCAATCGTTTAAAAGAGTATGGATTATCCACCCCTTGGGATCTCACTTCTGCATCTTTAGTAGACGTTGACGGCATAGATGCTACTTCAGAATCAGGAAATTATAACGACTTAAAATTTAGTTATGATGGTTCAAAAATGTATGTTATTGGTGCTGGTGTTATTGCTCAATATAATTTATCAGATCCGTGGGATGTTTACTCTGCAGGTCATTATCACACATTTACAAGTTCGTCGGTTACTGATATATCATTTTCACCTACTGGCGATCAATTATTAGAAATGACGGGAGGTAATACTGTATATTACAGATCACTTACTACTCCATGGGATATTTCTACATTACAAGCTCAACAAAATCCTAAAACAGGTTTTTCTGGCGGAGTTTCTCTTCAAGTTGTAACTTCTGGTAATGCTTTTTACATTATGACTGGTAATACTGTGCAAAAGTATTCTATGTCAACAGCTTGGGATCCAAGTAGTGCAGGTAATGCAACTACAAATGTGTTTGGTTCTGCATCTCCTCAAGGTATATATGGTAGTTCTGATTTTATATTTGTAGTTGATAATAATGGCGGTGCTGAAAAACTGTATAAACTTCCTTTATATATATCTGGTGATTTGACTAGTTTCAATACCAGTCAGGCTCCAATAAATCAAAATTATATTGACTTAAATAGTATAACACCAACATCCGCGGGCCCGCGTGGTATACATTTTAAATCTGATGGTACGAGAATGTTCATAGCTGATAGGTCTAGTGGATATATAAGACAATATGATTTAAGTACGCCATGGGATATAACAAATATACAATCTAAAAATGAACAGGTTTTTTCTGATGTTCGAGGTATATTTATTGATGGTCGAGGAGAAAATGTGCACATTATTACTTCAGAGAACATAAGGGAAATACCTCTCGATGTTAAATGGTCTAGTCTGGTTAACAGTACAACTTTTAATCCTAAAGACATAAAATTTACTACTAGGGTAACTAACGGAAATGACATTGCATGGGATACTAATGGCAGATATTTATATATTCTAGATAAAAAAAGACCTATGGTAGTTCAATATCAAATGAGATAAACGGATAATAAAAATGAGCATTAACAGAAAATTAGGTGACTTAGCAAACGTCTTAGATGATGGTACAGAAGGTCAAGTCCTTACTTCTCAGGGCAGCGGGGTTGTAGCTTTTGCTGATGCCGCTGGAGGCGTAACTTATTACGCTAACATTAGTGATTTACCAGCGTCAGGAAACTCAAATGGTGATACAGCCTTTGTAGGGGAAAACAATAGACTGTATATATTTAACGGTGCAGGTTGGTATTCTGTAGCTCTTCTTAATCAAACACCTACGTTTGATACTATACAAGACGCTTCTTCTGGAACAACGCCGTTTACATTATCAACTAGTGGCACAGCTACAGTTATCTCTGTAGCAGCTACGGACGCAGAGGGAGAGGCAATAACTTATGGTTATTCTGTTTCATCTGGAGCATTAAATGGCAGTACTGTCGCTGCAGGAACTGGAGCTGCTTACGCAATCGCCAGTGCTTCTCTATTAAGTGGTACATATACTGTAAATTCTAATGCAGGGGCGCTTACATTTAAACCAGATGGCACTGAAATGTATTATGTTGGCACTACTAGTGATCGGGTTAGTAGGCATACTTTAAGTACTGCTTGGGATGTGAGTACGGGAAGTTTTGTAGGATCTAGTCCAAACACTCTTAGTCAGGTTACTAGTTTAACTGATGTTAAGTTTAATAATGACGGCACTAAAATGTATATGGCTGATCGAAATGGTGCAACGGCCAATACAATTTACCAATACAGTTTAAGTACTGCTTGGGATGTTGATACGGCAAGTTATGATAATAAATCATATGTTTTTACTTCAGTTTTAACCGGCGATGATTTAAATTGCTTTGTGTTTAACGCTGATGGCACTGCTGTTTATCTTGCAGAGCATTCGCCTAGCTCAAATATTTATCAATTTACTCTTAGTACGGCTTTTGACATAAGCACGGCATCTTATGCTAATAAAACTCTTAGTTTATCATCTGTAGCTTCAAATGGATCTGTGGGAAGACAGTATTTTCAATTTACTAATGATGGAACTAAATTATTCTTGATTCATACTTTTCACCCAGCTGGATTTGTAGGAAAAATTTATGAATATAGTTTAACAACAGCATACGATATAAGCACTGCATCCCATACTAGTGTTACTTATACGCCTGCTGGTATAACCACAGGTAGATCTGCCATAGCATTTAAGCCAGACGGTACAAAAATGTTTATAATGGGTACGGATAATCATACAACTATCTCACAATTTAATCTACCTATCTATAATACAAACGATTTTATCGTTCAACCTCACGCTTCAAATTCAACTACATTTAGCCTTACTTTTACAGCATCAGACGGAATAAACACAGCGACAAGCGCAGCGCAATCTTTTACTTTAGCATTTGAACCTGTGTGGACAACTGGGAGCCAGCAAGCAAAAATACAGCCTTCCGACATAGCCGCAGGAGATCATTTTGGATATGGTGTTACTTTATCGCAGGATGGGAATACAGCCGTTATAGGTTCTCCAAACGATGATACATACACTGGTGCGGTTTATGTTTTCACAAGATCAGGATCTACATGGACTCAACACTCGAAGTTGGTAGCGAATGATGCTGCGCAAAGCAATTATTTTGGCAGAAGCGAGTTTCTAAGCGGCAATGCAAATTATTTAATTGTAGGTAGTAACTACACAGACAATATTGTCTCAAACGATGGATCAGCTTATATTTTTGTTAGGAATACGTCTAATAATACTTGGAGCCAACAGGCTATACTTTTGGCGTCTAACGCAGAAGTCAATGATTACTTTGGCGGCGCAGTAGTACTTAACTCTGACGGAACCTATGCGGCTGTTGGCGTTCCCACTGAAGATACCGGCGGTACGAATGCCGGAAGTGTTTACATATTTTCGAGATCGGGATCAAGTTGGAGCGAACAGGCTATATTGCAATCATCAGACGTAGCCGCACAGGATATGTTTGGTAAAAAAATTGATTTCAACAGTGATGCCAGTTATTTAATTGTTGGCACTCGGGCAGCAATATCTGGTTTAAGCTACGTTGGCGCTGCATACATTTTTACACGTTCAGGCTCGACGTGGACGCAGCAAGCCAAGTTAATAGCTTCTGATCCAACTGCAAATGCTAACTTTGCTAATGTAGTAAAAATAAATAGTGATGCTACTATTGCAGCGATGAGTTCACTTGCAGGGGACGGCTCAGTCTATATTTTTACTAGGTCGGGTTCAACTTGGAGCCAGCAAGCAAAAATTACAGTTAGTGCAAGCAGTACACAATTTGGTTATGATATTGATTTAAGTGATGATGGTGTATTTTTATTAGCATCGGCTAGGCGTGATAACACCACAGCCAATCTAGCGGGTGCGGCCTATGTTTTTAAAAGATCAGGATCTACATGGACTCAACAAATTAAATTTCAATCATCTGATGTAGAGGCCGATGATCAATTCGGTAACTATATCGCACTTTCTGGTAACGGCTCTACAGCAATCATAGGTGTCAATACTGAAGATACGGGTGGCACGAATGCAGGTTCTGCTTACATATTCCAGTCAAGTTAAGAATAGCTTATGAGCAACGCATCAAATCTCAGGAGATAATAATGACAGAAGAAACTAAAGTTCCTACCGTTGTAGTAAACGATAAGGAATATGAAATTGACAGTCTTAACAGTGAACAAAAATATGCTATCTCTCAATTAAGAGATATTTCAACTAAACTAAACGATCTTACTTTTCAATCAGAGCAGCTTAAAGCCGCTCAGCGAGTTTTTAGTTCAGCTCTCACAGAGTCGTTAAAACAGGATTACGATTATATCCGGATAAATCCAGAAGAAGAATCAGAAGAGTAAAATGTAATTATACTAATTTTAATGGCGGCTTTGGCTGCCATTTTTTTTATTATAAATACTGATAATATTATAAATAGT
>MDTB01142319.1_pt1 | contig 13213 bp, 9 predicted proteins | sample 811161 | NCBI WGS metagenome assembly MDTB01 (sample SAMN05326650, study PRJNA326480) | marine metagenome | isolation source: seawater | place: Mediterranean Sea | collected 2009 | reverse complement strand
GTTGAACCTAGTTTAGAGGCAGCATTTGTAAATTTTGGCAGATCAAGACATGGTTTTTTACCATTCAAAGATATATCTCCTGATATCTTCACTCCTGGAAAACAAAAGTCATCAAGAGACTGTATTGAGTCTGGAAAAGAAATAGTTGTGCAGATTGACAAAGAAGAGAGAGGTTCAAAAGGCGCAGCTCTTACAACTTATCTTAGCTTGGCTGGTAAATATCTTGTTCTTTTACCTAAAAACCCGAATACCGGAGGCGTATCAAGGAGACTTGAAGGGAATGATAGGCAGAAGGCAAAAAAATTATTAAATGATATGAATGTGCCAGAAGGAATGAGCGTCATATTAAGGACTTCTGGCTTAGATACTAATAATGAAACCCTAGAGTGGGATATGAATTATTTAATACAAATCTATGAATCTATCTTGGAAAATTCGGTTTTAAAGAAAGCTCCATTTCTAATCTATCAAGAGAGCAGTATGCTTGCTCGAGTAATCAGAGACTATATAGATGATACGATTAATGAAGTCATAATAGATGATGATAAATTTTATGAAGATTTTATGAATGCTAAAGAGCACTTCATACCGCATTCGAACGTTAAGGTAGAACATTATAAAAAACCTGTTCCTTTATTTAGTAATTTTGGGGTTGAGACCCAGTTGCAGAGCGTGTATAGAAAAAAAGTTACATTACCATCTGGTGGTAACATAGTTTTCGACACAACCGAAGCACTGACTAGTATTGATGTTAACTCTGCTAAATCAACGAAAGGCGGTGATATTGAAGAAACTGCATTAAATACTAATTTAGAAGCAGCAGCTTCATTATGTACACAGTTAAAATTGAGAGATATCGGTGGGCTTATAGTCGTTGACTTCATAGATATGTTGTCTATCAATTCGCAAAAATCTGTGATGAAAAAAATGGCTGAGTTATCAAAGATTGATAAAGCTAAAATGCAATTTACTCGAATATCAAAGTTTGGATTAATGGAAATATCAAGACAGAAACTGAAGTCCTCTATCATAGATAATAATAATCAGACATGTCCTACATGCGGAGGTACTGGTTATATTAAATCTCTATCTACACTTTCAGTGAATTTAGTTAGGATGCTTGAAGAGGAAGCAATGAAAAATAATAAACCTCTAACTGTTTATTTACCAGTTAGACTTGCAACTTATCTTTTAAATGATAAAAAAGATTTAATACAAGGTATCGAAAGTAGGCAAAAAGTAACTATTAAAGTTGTACCTGACAATACTATAGATGGTGGCAATTATCATATTGATAGGGAAAACAGATCGAGTGAAGAATTTAAAGCATCGCTAAATAAGATCAATGAAAAGAATACTAAAAGTCTTAATGAAACAAGCGCACATTATGAAGAGGCAATAGTAAGTGCAGTTACACCGAAAAGTGTACCGCCAAAACCTATTGCTCCTAAAAAAGTCATTCAAAGAAAAAAACCAGGATTATTAAAAAATTTATTTGATAAAATTAAATTGATATTTGGCATAAAACCAAAGAAAGTATACAAAAATAGATCATATAACGGACGAAGAAGGTATAACAAAAATAACTTTAACAAATATAATAGTAAATTTAAATCATATAATAGAAAAAAGGGGTTTCAAGGAAAAACATCCAATAATAAAAGAGTTGCTAGTGGCTCGCAAAGTAAAGAAAATAATAATTAATGCTTAATTTTTTAGTTAGAATTATTTATATATCGCTTACCATCATTGTAGTCATAGGTCTTATTAAAATTTATACTCCTTTTAATGAAAATGATTATAAAAGGATTGTTAACAAAGGCGTGATAGTTGCAGGTATAAGAACTGGGCCCAGTTCTTATTATGAAGTTAAAACTGAAAAAATAGGCTTCACATATGATGTATTAGAAGAACTATCAAGATTTTTGAATTTAGATTTAAAAGTCATTGCGCTTGATAATGCAACATCAGCACTACAAATGCTTAATGATAGGAAAATTGATATTCTGGCTGATATGGGTATTCTAGATAATGTTAATTTAAACTATTCACATACTCAGGCAGATTACTATCTTATATATAATAGTGATTATCTCAAAAGACCAAAAGACCATCAAAGTATAAAAAAATATAGTATAAATATAATTGATTCACCGAAAATCATTGAACAGCTTGATCAATTTTTCAATAAATCAAATATTGATCTTGTAATAATGAATGAGAAAAACATTGATGAGATTTTGCATTTACTTATAGAGGGAAAAATTAAATATACAGTTTTATCATCAGATGAATTGACATTTTATAAAGTTGATTTTCCAGAAATTGATATTGCATATAAAATAGCCTCGGATATTAAATATAATTGGGCATTACCAAATAATACAAGTAGTCATCTTCCTAATGAATTATCTAATTTTTTTACAGATATGCTTAAAAAAAATAAATTAAAATACATAAAACAGAATAATCTTAATGCTGACACTAAACATAGTTTTGTTGGAAGTAAGAATTTCATTAAAGATCTCACAAATATATTTCCATTATATGAATTTTATTTTAAAAGCTATTCAAAAAAATATAATCATGATTGGCGATTATTAGCTAGCATAGGATATCAAGAATCACGCTGGAATAAAGATGCTGTATCTTATACAGGTGTTAAAGGAATTATGATGTTGACAAAAAATACATCAATAGATATGAAGATTCGTGATAGAACAGATCCTAAAGAAAGCATCTATGGAGGAGCTAAATATTTACGGAAAATGTTAGATAAGATTCCTAACCAAATAAACCAAGAAGATAAAATATGGTATGCTGTTGCCGCATATAACATTGGGTTTGGCCATGTAATAGATGCTATAGATATGGCTAAAAGGGATAATAAAATTATTTCTGATTGGAAATCGCTCAAACCATATCTTTTAAAACTTAGTCAATCAAAATATTATAAGAAAACTAAATATGGTTATGCGAGAGGATGGGAAACTGTCAAGTATGTTCAAAATATTAGACAATATTATGATATACTTGTATTCTTAGATTCACAAGATAATATAATTAATAATAAAGAAATAGACGATAAAATTCCGAGTACCTTATGAATAAAAATCAAGAAATAATTGAAAATGCTTTTTCATCAAATATGGAAAATGTAGATAAAAATGAAGTTAGTGAATCAGTTGAGGCTACTATAGCTTCGCTTAACACCGGAGATCTTAGAGTAGCTGAGAAAATAAATAATGAGTGGGTAGTTAATCAATGGATTAAAAAAGCAATTTTAGTTTCATTTAAACTTAGAGAAAATAAGATCACAGAAACGGGTTATACTAAGTTTTATGATAAATTAACTTCAAAATTTAAAAATATTGATGAAAGTTATCTAAAAGAAAATAATATTAGAGTGGTGCCTCAAGCAATAGCTCGTGAAGGCACTTATGTAGGCAAAAATGTAGTTCTCATGCCTTCATTTATGAACATTGGAGCATATGTAGATGACGGGACAATGGTTGATACCTGGGCGACAGTTGGTTCATGTGCTCAAATTGGAAAGAATGTTCATTTGTCTGGTGGTGTTGGTATTGGTGGAGTCCTAGAACCTTTGCAAGCTAATCCTACTATTATTGAAGATAACTGTTTTATCGGTGCTCGATCTGAAATTGTTGAAGGTGTAATAGTAAAAAAGAACTCTGTTATATCAATGGGAGTTTATATTGGACAGAGCACTAAAATCTATGATAGAGAAACTGGAAAAGTTACATATGGCACTATACCAGAGGGGTCAGTAGTTGTCTCAGGATCGCTTCCGTCAAAAGATCAAAAATATAGTTTATACTGCGCAGTGATAGTGAAAAAGGTCGATGAAAAAACTAGATCAAAAGTAGGAATCAATGAACTTCTCAGAGAATCTTAGAGAACTCATCTTGTTTGATAATTTGTATATTAAGTTTCTTCGCCTTGACTAGCTTTGAGCCCGGTTTTTTGCCAAGTATTAAAGCAGTTGTATGTTTAGTTATTGATCCAGTTACTTTACCGCCATTATCTATAATTATTTTCTCTATATCTTGTCTACTAAAATTTGTAAAAGTTCCTGTAATAACATAAGTATCTCCTATTAATTTCATATCTTTTATAGGTTTATAATATTCTATTAATAAACCATTTTTAATTAATTTATTAATTAATTTCTTATTAATAGGATTTTTGAAATAATTATATATATTCTCAGCAACAACATCCCCTATGTCGTTGATTAAACATAATTCATCTTTAGAGTCTGACATAAGCAAACTAAGATCTTTATAATTAGCAGCTAATGATTGGGCTGTTGATATACCAACTTCTTTTATACCTAAAGCATAAATTAGTTTATCAAAAGGAATTTTTTTAGAATTATTAATAGAGTCTATAAGGTTTTGTGAAGACTTTTCACCCAATCTATCAACATCTTTTAGCCTTTTAACTGTTAATCCATAGAGATCAGTAAAATTATTTATGATCTTTAAATCTACTAGTGATTCGATGATACTCTCACCTAATCCCGATATATTCATTGCTTTCCGTGATGCAAAATGCTGTATTGCTTGTACAATCTGCGGCTTACAATTATATTCATTCGTACATTTATAAATTGATTGATTAGAGATTTTAACTAATTTTGTGCCACATGCAGGACAATTTTGTGGATTTTTTATCTTGATGCTCTTGCTACGATTATCAAGCGAGACTCTATCAACTTCTGGTATAACATCTCCAGCTCTTTTGACAAAAACTATATCATTAATACGAATATCTTTTCTATTAATTTCATCCATATTATGCAAGCTAGCCCTACTTATTTTTACACCACCGATATTAACTGGCTCTAACTCTGCAACAGGAGTAATAACACCTGTTCTGCCAACTTGAAATGTTATATCTAGTAATTTTGTTGTAACTTCTATAGATTTAAATTTATATGCAATTGCCCATTTTGGGGCTTTGGATGTTAAGCCTAGTTTCTGTTGTTGTTTATAATTATTTACTTTAAATACAATGCCATCTATCTCATATGGTAGTTTAGACCTTATACCATTTATATAATTAAAATATTCTCTTGCATCATTAACATTGGAGATAGTTTTGTTAAGATCACAAACAGGCAAACCATAACTTTGTATTCTATCAAGAGACTGAGAATGTGTCTGATCAGAGAAAGTATCATCATCAATTAAACCATGAAAAAATATTTTAAGATTTCTTGATGACGCAGTTTTTGGATCTAATTGTCTAATCGTGCCTGCGGCAACGTTTCTAGGATTCGCAAATATTTTTTCTTTATTAGATGATAGATCTTTATTAAGCGCTAAAAAGTCCGGTAAACTCATATATATCTCAGCTTTTAGTGCTAATCTTGATGGAAAGTTCTCTCCATCTAACATCAAAGGTAGTGATTTAATAGTTTTAACATTGGTGGTTACATCCTCTCCCACTATTCCATCACCTCTAGTTATAGCTGAAAAATAGCGACCATCTACATATGTAATACTAATAGCAAGACCATCAAACTTTGGCTCTGCAGATAAGTCAAAACTATCAAAGTTAAGATCCTTTTCAACTCTGGTATAAAAACTTATAAATTCATCATGATTAGATGCATTAGCTAATGACAGCATAGGTTTTTGATGTCTAATTTTTTTAAACCCTGCAAGGAGTTTTGAGCCAACTCTCATTGTAGGTGATTGCTCTATAATAAGATCAGGATGATTTTTTTCAAAGATCTTGAGTTTGTTATATAGTTCATCATAAGCAGTATCAGAGATTTCAGGAGAATCAAAAGTATGATACATCCTATTATGATAATTAATTTTTTTTATCATTAACTCATATTTTTTTTTTAAAGATGATTTATCAACTGACATGATATTAATTTGGATTATGTTGTGCATCCATGTTAATAGGTTTATTAGCAGTAAGATTAACTGCTTCATTAACATTAACAGATACAAGTTTTGAAACCCCTGGTTCCCTCATGGTGACACCAGACAAGATATCTGCAAGCTCCATGGTTAATTTATTATGCGTAATAAAAATAAATTGAACAGTTTTTGACATTTCTTTTACAACATTACAAAATCTATTGTTGTTTGCATCATCTAATGGCGCATCTACTTCATCAAGCAAGCAAAAGGGGGCAGGATTAATTTTAAATATAGAAAATACAAAAGCAATCCCTACTCCAGCTTTTTCACCGCCAGACAAAAGATTAATATTTTTAACAAGTTTTCCTGGGGGTCTTGCCATTATAGAAACACCTGTGTTAAGTAAGTCATTATCAGTTAATTCAAGATAAGCCTTACCTCCACCAAATATTTTTGTAAAAAATGAATTTAAGTTGCTATTAATTTGATCAAAAATATCTTTGAACTTAGATTTAGTCTCTTGATCTATTTTAGTGATAGCGTTTTCCAAAGTTTGAACAGATTTAGAGAGATCATCATATTGAGTATCAAGATAAAGTTTTCTTTCTTGTTGATCTTTTAGCTCATCTATTGCAGCTAAATTGATCGCACCAAGCGAATCAATCTTTTTTTGCACTTTGTTAATATCTAATTCAATGTTTTCAATAGTACCTGAATTATTTGACTCATGAAGAGCTTTTTCAATCTCAGCTATTGGTATTTCTGCATTTTCTTTTAATGCGTTACGTTGAGCAGTTTTTTCACTAAGGGAGATTTTATTTTTTTCTAATAGCTCTCTAATTTCTGAAATTACTATATTAATTTCATTTTTTTCTGATTCATATGCCAGTGTTTGATTATCTAAACTAGATAAATTATTTCTAATGGTTGAAAGCTCTTCTTCTTTATTTTTTTTATCTTTTAATAATTGTTTTAGGTTATTTTGCATATCAGAGGATGGTTTTTCAATATTATTCTCATTTGAAAGTAATAATAACCTCCTATCATTTGTTTCAGTAATCTCAATATTTAAACGTGACAAGTTCTCTTCAACTGCAGACTTTTCAGACGCCAATGATGTTAATGAAATATTAAGATCATTATGTAAAGATTGGTTTTCATCGGTATTCCATATAACCTTATCAATTATTTGTTTGAATTCTATTCGTTCTTTTTCAAACTGTACTTTCTTCTTATCATTATTCTTAATATCCTCTTTAAGACCAACTAATGATTTATTAGCAATATTAACTGAGTCTTGATAGTCTTTAATCTTTATTTTTATATCTTTAATTTCTTGTTCTTGAGACCTAATTAATAGTTTAATTTTCTTAACTAGGTTTTTAAAACTTTCTGATAAAGATTTAATGTTCTCAGGCAACAAGTGAAAAAGCTTGTCAGATTTATTTTTTATATGTTCAGATCGTTGGATATCAATTGATATTGATGATATTTGTTGTTGTATTTCATCAGCAGATGTCATGATAATATTCTTATCCATTGAACTTTGATCTTCAGGCATTGTGTAAGACTCTAAGATCCTTAATCTTTTTGTCAGTAACTCAATAGATTTTTCAGCTGCGCTTATTTTTGTTTTTTCTATTTCTTGTTTATTTTTAGTTTCTAGTTGAATTGATATGAAATCATTATATTTTGATTGCCAGTTTTGAAGAGCATTATTGGTATTAGTTTTCTCTTCATTGAGTATCTCTAGTTTTTTTGATATATCAGAAAGATCCTTTTTTTTATTACTAATTGATTCTTCAATACTTTCTATTCTTTCCTTCTCAATTGAATAATTTTTTTTCAAATTCTCTATTGAAATAACTAATTCATCTATTGATTTTAATCTTGATGATTCTGATTCTTGACTATGCTCAATATCTTTCTCGCACCTAGCTATTTCACTGCCAATTTGATAAAACTCAGCTTGTTTTGAATTAAAAAGTTCTTGCTTACTTCCACGTTTAAGTCTGGTTTCTTCAATCAACTTATCTTTACCTGTAATCAGGGATTTTTGTTTTTCATGCTCAATATTATTTTTACTTATGTCTAAATCTAAAGCTTGAATATCTTTATTGTAATTATTCCATTTAAGACTTAATAGGTTTAATTTCAAAGATCGTTCATTGTCTTTAAGCTCTTTATAGTCTTTAGCAGCTTTAGCTTGTCTCTCAAGTTTTCCTAATTGAGATGTAATTTCCTTCATTACATCATTCAGGCGATTTAGGTTGTCCTTTGTATGTTTTAATCTTAATTCTGTCTCTCTTCTTTTTTCTTTATACTTACTTATTCCTGCAGCTTCTTCAAGATAGCTTCTTAGTTCTTCTGGCTTAGCTTCAACTAACCTTGATATCATGCCTTGCTCAATAATCGCATAGCTCCTTGGGCCAAGACCTGTGCCTAGAAATACTTCTTTAATGTCTTTTCTTCTACACTTTGTATTGTTAAGAAAATAGTTGGAAATACCATCTCTAGATACTTCCCTGCGAATAACAATTTCTGTATACTTTGCAAATTTAGCATCTAATGTATTATTTTCATTATCAAAGTATAGTTCAATAAAGGCCTTACTCACCTGAGATCTAGAAGATGATCCTGAAAATATTACATCATCCATAGAGTCACCTCTTAGGTTTCTAGCAGATGATTCTCCCATAACCCATCTTATCGCATCAATAATATTGGATTTACCACATCCATTTGGACCAATAATACCGGTTAAATTACTAGGGAAAGACAGAGAGGTTGAATCAACGAATGTTTTAAAACCAGATAATTTAATTTTAGTAAGACGCATAGAAAACCCTTAAATAGATTATAATATTATCTCAGGTATAATACTACTATCAGGAGATACATTAATGAAATTACACCATAAAATTTTGGATACATTTGAAAATCCAGAAAATAAAGAAGATTACCTTATTACAATGGATATACCAGAGTTTACATGTCTCTGTCCCCTCACAGGACAACCAGACTTTGCTGAATTCGTCATTAAGTATGTTCCTAACAAACTCTGTGTGGAACTCAAATCACTAAAATTATATATGGCCTCATACAGAGATGTAGGAGCATTTCATGAAGACAATACAAATTCTATTCTTAGAGACTTAAGGACATTAATTAAACCCAGATATATGTCTGTTGTTGGATATTGGAAAGTGAGAGGCGGGATCACAACTACTATTAGCACCAAATATATTAAGAAAGGATGGAAAGATACTTATAAAATAGTTGTATGAAATTAATTAGAGTATCTATATTTTTTTTACTATCAAACCTATATCTAGCTCAATCTTTTTCATTGGCTAGCGGTTATAATGATGTCTATCCTGGAGGTATCATTGTAAAAGAGATAAGCCATAAAGAATATGAGAAAGATTTATTTGTCAATGGCAACAGATTAGTTAAATGGAGAAATGATGATAATTTCTATCTTTTCTATGGTATTCCATATGACATAAAAACTGGCCAAAATAGTTTAGAAGTAACAGATAAAGACTATAAGATTCTTAAGAAAATCAATATATATATAAAAGATAAAGAATTTAAAATACAAAAAATAAAAGTAAATAAGAAATATACTAAGCCCAGTAAGAAATCTATTGAAAGAATAAAACAAGATAAGTTCAAACTTACCGATGCTAGAAAGATTTGGTTAAATAATAATCCTGATCTAGATTTTATACTCCCAGCAAAAGGTATCATAACTGGAGTTTTTGGAACAAAAAGATTTTATAATGGCATTGAGGGCAGATATCATAATGGATATGATATTGCGGCTGATATAGGGACCCCTATTTTGGCTCCTTCATCAGGAAAAATTACATTAACTGGAAATTTCTTTTTTAATGGAAAAACTATATATCTTGATCATGGCAGAGGTTTAAAAAGTATAATGATTCATCTTAATGAGATATTTGTAAATGATAATGACTATGTTAAGAAGGGTCAAATTATTGGTACAATTGGAACAACAGGAAAATCAACTGGCCCACATTTACATTGGTCTGTATTGATGAATAACACATATGTAGATCCCGAAATGCTTTTAAACAAAAGGATAATAAATAATTTAAACCTTGAAGGTTCATGAAAATCATAGCAAAATAGATATTATATTAAATAAGGAGGGGTAAAATGCCACAATATGTAATAGAAAGAGAAATCCCTGGTGCAGGTGATTTAAAACAAGAAGACCTACAAGGCATCTCGCAGAAATCATGTGGGATATTAAAGGATATGGGCACTGGAATTGAGTGGGTACATAGCTATGTAACTGGTGATAAAGTTTACTGTGTATATAATGCTGATAACGAAGACCTAATCAAAGAACATGCTTCAACCGGAGGTTTTCCTGCAAATAGCATTTCAGAGGTTAAAAATATCATCAGCCCAAAAACAGCTGAGTAATAGAAAATAACATTATATCTAAAAACCCATTCAATCGAATGGGTTTTTTTGTTTAGAAAGTTTAATATTGATTGGTATTCCAATTAGATTTAGCTTATTGATAAAAAAGTTTTTAAGGTACTTTTCATATGATGAAGGTAATTTATCAATCTGATTACCATATATTGTTATAGATAAAGACTCTGATTTATCTTGTTGAGCAAATTTTAATTTGATTCTTCTGTTATTGATCATTGGAGGTGGATGCTCTTCCAATGCTCTATTTAAAATATCAGTCAAATGGGATGACTTATAACGCTTATAAATTGAATATGAAATATTTGAAATTGCATAAAGTAGTTTTTTAATGTTTTCTTTATTGATAGCAGATATCATAAGAATAGAAGCATTATCAGTTATATTTGAGAAATATTTCAGATCTTTTTTTAATTGTAAAAGTTGTTCAGAGTTCTTTTTATCAATTTTATTTATTGCAATAATAAAAGCTTTATTATTTTTTTTAATAATATTAAGTATGGTTTTATCTTGTTTTGTTATTCCTTCTACAGCATCAATTATAAAAACACAAATATCAGTAGTTCTTATTGTATCCAAGGTACTATTAATACTAAATTTTTGTATAGTTGAAATAGTTTTAGATTTTCGTGTAATACCCGCAGTATCATATAATAAGAAATGATTATCTTTAAATGTAAATGGGATCTCTATTGCATCCAACGTTGTTCCAGCTATGTTAGATATGATCATTCTTTCTTCATTAAGCAATGTATTAATTAAAGTTGATTTGCCAGCATTAGGTTTACCAATAATTGATATTCTTCTAAAGATTTGTTTATCTTCTTTTTCTTCGCCATCCAAAGTATGTGTAAGATTTAATTTGAGTTCATTTAAGCCAATATTATTTTTTGCCGATATTAACAAAACATCATTGATACCTAGCTTATAGAAATCACTAGTAGGTTGTGATTTTTTTGTTAAATCGGTTTTATTAATTAAAAGAATTATTTTTTTATTGGTTTTTCTTAACATTGTACATATTTCTTGATCCTGAGCAGTAAGACCATCAGCTGCAGAAACGACAAACAATACTAAATTAGAATTAGATATAGACTTAGAGACTTTTTCAAGAATTTGATCGCTAAACTGGTCAATCCCTTCTGGAATACCACCTGTGTCTTCAATATTAATAGACATATTATCTAAAAAAAGCTCTCCAGTATTAATATCTCTAGTAACACCGTGATGGTCAATGACAAGCGATCTTCGCGATTTAGTTAATTTATTAAATAAAAGCGATTTTCCAACATTTGTTCTGCCTACAATAGCAATACTATTTTTCATGATAACAATTAGTTAATTTTAATTGCGTTGAGTCTACCATTTTTGCTGACTATATAAAGATATTTATCTGATAATAGTCCTATTGCTTGTGGATCAATCTCTCCTAAGATTTTTTTAAAGGCAAGAATCTTGCCATCATTTTTATTTAATATAAGTATGTGTCCTAATGTAGTTAAAGAAATAACTAACTGATTCTTGACAAAAGTTTGGATAGAAATAATGCTATCGGTCAAGGATTCAGTCCATAAAACAGAACCATCATACCTATCTAGAGCATGTACTGATCCAGAATAATCAGAGACATATATAGCTTTATCATCAACAGTCATTTGGGACATAATCGACATAGGTCTCGACCAGATTATATTTCCGCTGAAGATATCAACAGCTATAAGGTTACCCTGGTATGAACCAATGTATAAAATACCATTATCGATAACTGGGGCTACTTCAATATCTCTGAGAGACTCTAATTCATTTCGACCAGACCTTGGTGATATTGAAACAAGCCAATTTAACTTTCCACTAGAAGCCAGTAACGAAATGAGATTCCCGTCATCTCTAGGCACATATAAATTATTATTTAGGACGCCTATTGATCCAGACCCTTTTATACTAAGAGGAACGTTTCGTCCCTTATATGTCCATGCTATAGATTTAGCTATAAAATCAATGGCAACAGTATTGCCGTCATCTGTCTTAATGAATACTAAATCATCTATACCAACAGCAGGAGAAGAAGCTTCACTTTTTAGTTGTAACTTCATGTATGGCTCGATCATTGAATCATTAAGTATATCGATAAAATCAAGTTTATTAAGAATGCTATAGGGTTTATTGAGACTACTTATGTCAAAAGCAAAGTACATTCCATCATTGGTGCCGAAAAATAACTTATCATTATGCAAACCAAGTCCAGAAGAAACTTTCATATCAAGATCATATTCCCAAATTAGATCACCATTTTTTAAATCAATAGCGGTCACATAACCACTGTTATCTATAGAATATGAAATACCATTAGAAAATACTGGCTGTAAAACAGCAGTTTTATAGTCTCTTGACTCACCTATATCCGATGACCATGATAGTTCAGCTTGAACATCATTAATTTCCTTATAAGATATATTGGATTTAGATACTCCTAAAGATGACAAAATATCAAGATGTGAACATCCTGAAACAAATAAAAAAATAGTTACTGTAAATAGTTTCTTCATATTAATTTATAGAATTAATTTTATTTTCAATAATCTTTCTCTTATTAGGAGTCATGTCATTTTCTAAACTTTGTGAATAATAGTTTTTTGCTTCTATAAAATTATTATTATAATACTCTATGTCTCCCAGTAATTCAGTTGAGATAGCTTTTTCCAAATAATTTTCAATAGATAATATTGAGCTCTTTGCTTGATCAAATCTTTTAAGGTAAATAAGAATTCTTGCTGATCTTAACTGAGCTATATCCAAGATTTCTTGTGAATCTGAGTTAGTAATAATTATATTTAAAG
>MDTB01063209.1_pt1 | contig 13213 bp, 13 predicted proteins | sample 811161 | NCBI WGS metagenome assembly MDTB01 (sample SAMN05326650, study PRJNA326480) | marine metagenome | isolation source: seawater | place: Mediterranean Sea | collected 2009 | reverse complement strand
GGACAGTAATGTTTGCTCCATTATTTTCTTTAATAAATACAGATTTTGTGAGGCCAAATTCATCATACGGATTAATAACAAAAGAGATACCAGAAGAGTTAAATTCTCTATCATCAACAAAATCAATTTTTGAAGTTGTATCTGGTACATGACTTATACAAACTAAGATTTTCATATTAAATAAATTAGATATATACCAAATTTAAGTTAATTTTTATGTTTAAAAAACTTATTTCACGATAAGTATATATTTTTTTTATGAAGTTAAATTAAATATCGTAATTTTGCTCAAAAAATAATATGAAAACAATCCAATTTAGACAAGCAATAGCTGAAGCAATGAGTGAAGAAATGAGATTAAATAAAAAAATTTTTTTAATGGGCGAAGAAGTTGCTGAATATAATGGGGCTTATAAAGCTAGCCAGGGGATGTTAGATGAATTTGGATCAACCAGAATAATAGATACCCCTATTTCTGAATTAGGATTCGCTGGAATAGGAATTGGAGCAGCAATGAACGGATTAAGACCAATTATAGAATTCATGACCTTTAATTTCTCTTTAGTTGCAATTGATCAAATAATTAATTCAGCCTCCAAAATGATGCAGATGTCAGATGGTCAGTTTCCAATTCCAATAGTTTTCAGAGGTCCTTCTGCATCAGCTGGTCAACTAGGTGCTCAGCATTCTCAGGCTTTTGAATCCTGGTATGCAAACTGCCCAGGATTGAAGGTTGTATGTCCTTCAAACCCTTATGATGCAAAAGGTTTACTTAAATCATCAATTAGAGATAATAATCCAGTTATTTTTATGGAGTCTGAGCAGATGTATTCAGATAAAGGTGAAGTTCCCGAAAACGAATATTTAATTCCAATAGGTCTGGCAGATATCAAACAAATTGGTTCGGATGTTACATTAGTGTCATTTGGTAAAATTATCAAAAGAGTTTTTGAGGCCTCAAATATACTTAATGAAAAAGGAATAAATTGTGAAATTATAGACCTCAGAACTGTAAGACCAATTGATTATGAAACTATAATTAAATCTGTTAAAAAAACTAATAGACTTGTTATCATTGAGGAAGCTTGGCCTCTTGGATCAATTTCATCAGAAATTTCATACTTCATTCAAAATAAAGCTTTTGATTTTTTAGATGCTCCAATTAAAAGAATTTGTACTGCTGACGTACCTATGGCCTACGCTCCAAATTTAGTAGAAGACTTTTTACCTAGTGTAGAAAAAATTGTCTCTGAAGTAAAATCTGTAATGTATATTTAATTATACTTGAATAAGCCCTACATTAAATTTATCATTTGATATTGAATTATTAGAAATTTCAATTCCAACTGATATATACTCTCTTGTTTTAATTGGATCAATTATTTCGTCTATCCAAAGTCTTGATGCTGCATAAAAAGGATCAGTTTGATTTTCATAATCTTTAAAAATTTTCTTCTCATTATATGTTTTATTTTTATTTTTCTTGTTTATGCTGGAAATTACATTTGTAGCTTGGTTTGCTCCCATTACGCCAATTTTAGCAGAAGGCCAGGCTAAGATTAATCTAGGGTCATATGCTTTTCCACACATTGCATAATTTCCTGCCCCAAATGAGTTTCCAATTATTATTGTAAATTTTGGAACTACAGAATTAGCTACAGCATTGACCATTTTAGCTCCATCTTTAATTATACCTCCATGCTCAGACCTGGATCCAACCATGAATCCAGTAACATCTTGAAGAAAAACTAAAGGAATATTTTTTTGATTACAGTTCATTATAAATCTAGCACTTTTATCAGCTGAGTCAGAATATATAACACCTCCTAATTGGATTTCTCCTTTTTTATTTTTAACAACTAATCTCTCGTTTGCTATGATTCCTACTGGCCATCCATCAATTCTGGCTGTTCCACAAATTATAGTCTTACCATATCCCTCTTTAAATTCTTCAAAATCAGAATTATCAATAAGTCTATATATTATCTCCTTCATATTGTAGGGTTGCGAATTACTTTTTGGGATGATTTTATAAATTTCTAAAGGATTTTTTTTTGGTAGAGTAGGTTTAATTCTTCTAAAGTTATTTTCTTTTTTTAAATTAATTTTTGAAATGATACTTTTTATTTTATCAAGGCAACTTATATCATCTTTAACTTTGTAATCAATTATACCAGAAATTTCACTATGAGTATCTGCTCCTCCTAATTTTTCATTATCAATAATTTCTCCTATGGCAGCTTTTACTAAATGAGATCCTGCCAAAAATATTGACCCAGTTTTTTCAACAATAATGGAATCATCACTCATTATAGGTAGATATGCACCACCAGCTACACATTGCCCCATAATAGCAGAAATTTGTGTTATGCCTTTTGAAGATAATTTTGCATTATTTCTAAATATTTTTCCGAAATGATATTTATCTGCAAATACTTTATCTTGAAGGGGGAGAAAAATACCAGAACTATCAACAAGATAAATGATGGGTAAATTATTTTCAATTGCAATTTCTTGAGCTCTCAAGTTTTTTTTAACAGTTATAGGAAACCATGCTCCTGCTTTTACAGTAGAATCATTTGCAACAATAATGCATTTTATATTTGATATTTTACCAATACCAATTATTACACCTCCAGCTGGACAACCTCCATAATCTTCATATAACTTATAACCAGCAAATCTCCCAATTTCATAAAAATTATCATCATCAATCAAATAATTGATTCTTTCTCTGGCAGTTAATTTACCTTTTTTTGTGTTCTTTATTAATTTTATCAATTCCTCCTCCAAGGGAAATTTCTTTAAATATTGAATTTAATTTTTTAATCTTTTCAATCATATAATCTGTATAGATTTTTTTAAATTTAATAAAGTAAATATATGAAATACATATTTTATACTTTTAAGCTTTATTTTATGTATACTCCTTCATTTTTTCCTAGAATAACTTCAACATGATTTTTTATTGATGTTGATAAATTTAGTCCAGAAAAATCAGATTTAATAGGAAATAGTCTATGTTTTCTATCAATTAAGGTTACTATTTTTATGTTACAGGCATATAATTTTATGAAAAAATTAAGTGAGTATACTAATGTTTTACCACTGTTAATTACATCATCAATTATAATTATTGGTATTTGAGAATAATTAATTTTATGATATGGTTTTATAAAATTTTTTGTCAAGTCAGGTTTTTTTTTATCCATAATAAATTCAGATAAATATATTTTAAATTCAGAATTTTTTTTTAAAATTTTAGAAATTCTTTTTGCAATTAAAAATCCATTTCCTTTTATACCAACTATAAATATTTCTTCATATTTAGTATTTTTCTCAATTATTTGCCAGGATAATCTATTAATTTTTTTTGAAATATTTTCTTTATTAAGTATTTGAGTTATTGTCTTCATTTATGATGTTTTTATAAGTAATAATATACTTTCAATGTGAGAGGTATGTGGAAATTGATCAATCAATGAAAATTTTTTAATTTGATATCTATTTCTTAGTAATATTTCTAAATCCCTAGCTTGAGTAGCTGGATTACAAGATATATAGATTAAGTTTTTACAATTAATATCTAGTATTTTTAGCATTGTTTTTTTATCTATTCCTGATCTTGGTGGGTCTATAGTTATTAAATCAGGAACTGAATCTAAATATATAGAATTAAAAAATTTTTTAATATCTAAGTTATATAATTTTAAATTTTTTATATTATTTTTTTTAGTATTCTCTTTTGCATTTTTTATTGCATCATCAATTATTTCAACCCCTATAACTTCAGAATCATTAAATTTCTTAGCTATTAATTGACAAATAGTACCTGTTCCACAATATAAATCTAATATTTTTTTTTTTTCTTTAATTTCATAAACATATTCAACTACTTTCTGAAATAATTTTTTAGCAGAATTGGTATTTGTTTGAAAAAAACTATTTAAACTAATTTTAAAATTTAGGCCAAGAATTTTTTCTTCAATATAATCAATTCCATAAATTAACTTATTGTTAGATTGGTATGTTCTATCACCAATTTCGTCATTTAAAGAGTGAATAAAGCCTATAAATCTTTCCTTAAATTTTTTTTTTAATATGTATATTAATTCATCAAATTTAAATAATTCATGATTTTTTGATGTTGTTATCAAATTAATTATGAAATTATTATTCGATATAGATTTTCTAATTTTTAAATATTTAAAAAATCCTTTTTTCTTGGGAGCATGCCAAGGAGAAAATCCAGACTCTATAAAGAAAGATTTTAAAGTAGGTAAAAAGTTTTCAAACTCCTCATCGAATAAACCTGAATCTTTATTGAGATCCTCAACCATCCACCAACTTCCTCTTTTTTTAAATCCAAGGGCGAATTCGTCAACATCCTTTTTTTTATTCTTATCATATTTAATTGCAGAAAAAGAGTATTCCATTTTATTTCTGTAATGATATACATCAGGAGAATCTATGTATTCATCAAAATACTTTTCTATGTCGTGAATTTTACCTATTCTTTTGTATGCTTCTATTGATCTTTTTAATTTTATATTTTTTTGTGTTTTTATGTCTAGATTAATAAATGGAGCTCCAGGTATTTCATTAAATTCATTTTTTATTTCGAGTTCTGATTTTACTTTAACTTCAATTAAGCTACATACAATATGATTAGATTTAATTTTTTTAATTTTTCCAATTATGATTTGACCAATAATTACATTTTCAACAAAACAAATTAGATCACCCTCTGAGGATTTTATTCTTCCAATTCCTTTTCCGTCAAAAGTTAAATCAATAATTTTTGTTTCAATTAAGCTATTTTTTTTTAAATTATTTTTTTGGTAGCTTATCATAATTAAAATTAATTTAAAATTTCAGTTGTTTTGATAGATTAAAAAGATAATTAAATGTTTCTGGTCCTTCATTAAATAGAAGATCTAAAATACTTAAATTATGTTGAAATTTAAATTTATATTCATATACTTGACTATATTCGTTAACTTTTAAATCATTAGTTTTTTTAAAATAATTTCTAAGATCAATATCAGTTTTTTGTTTTTCAATATATTTACTTGATTTTCTAATTTTAATTTCAATGTCAATTATCTCCAATAACTCCTCTAAGATCAATAAATTATAATCTAATAATTTTTCATTTTCATTAAATATTAAATTTTTAATTTCAAAATCATAGTGCTCGTAAAATGGACTTTTTTTATAGGCATTTTGAAGACTCTTATAATGAATTTGTTTCCAATTATCTCCATTTATCAAAATACTTGATATATTTTTTTTAATATTTCTTTTTACTGGTATTGTAAGAGACTGGATCCCGTTAGCAGTAAGTATATTTGTTCTATTTCGGAAACTTTGTTTTATGTAGTTTTCTCCTGTATCAATAATAAAATTTTCATATTTAATTAATGATGCAAAATAAATTATATTTGGAAAATAATGAATACTACTAATTATTTTTTTCTCCATTATTTAATTTTTTTAGAATTCTATCCTTTATTTTTAAATTGAATAATACAAGATCAATTTTATTTTCTATATTTTTTGATGGAACAAATCCAAAATTTCTTGAATCAAAAAAATTATGTCGGTTATCACTCATTATCCAAAAATAATTATTTTTAAAAGTATAACTACTACAGACTGTGTCATTAATAATTATTTTAGAATTTGTTATTAAGATTTTATTTTCTTCATAAATTTCAATCACTTTTTTATATAAAGAAATATTTGATGTATTTAAATGAATATTCATTCCTTTTTTTGGAACTATTAGAGGACCATAATTATCTCTATTCCATTTAAAATTTGAATCTGAAGGGAATAAAGTTTCATCATAAATTGAATTTGGAATTAAATTTTCATGTATATCATTAATATTTTCTAATAACTTTTTTCCAGTTTCTATATAACCATTTTCTATTTTAATTTTCTCACCTGGTAAACCAATACACCTACCTAAAATTTTTTTTTTTGAATTTTTAAAAAGAAATTTTAAATTAGTAAGGACTATTTGATTTTTATTGAAGTTTTTATTTTTAAAATTATTTAAAATGATATAATCTCCATTTAATAAGTTTGGCGACATATAATTATCACTAACAATAAACGGGCGAAAGTTTAAAAAAAAAAAACTATAACAATTAATGATATGAGTTGTCTCATTTCAATTTATATTTTTTTATGAATTTTGATGTAATATTCCAAATTATAATAAATATTATAAAATGAATTAAATATGATTTAGGTTTTCCTTCTCCATGAATTACAGTAAATAGTCTTTTCCATCTTATTTTATTTATTCCTTTTTTATTTGGGTCAATACTAAACCAATTAAATACTGGTTTACCAATAATATGATTTTCAGGTACAAATCCCCAAAATCTGGAATCAAGTGAATTATGGCGATTATCACCCACCATCCAATAATAGTTCATTTTTGGGATATAATAATTTGTTTCAATTCCATTAATTTTAATTATATCATCATTTATTTTAAGGTTATTTTTTTCATATTTATTGATAATATCATGGTAAATTGATATGTTGTTTTTATTTAATTTTAATGAATCTCCCTTTTTCGGAATATAAATTGGACCATAATTATCTGTATCCCAATTGAAGTTATTTCCTTTAGGAAACATATTTTCATTTTTTTGATTATTAACTAATTTAGGAGTAAAAATTTTTGATACAGATTTAAGTTTTGAAATTAAATTAAAATTATTCTTTGTTAACATCATCATATAAAAATTTCCTGGTATTTTTTTTCCGTTATATTTTTTTAGAATATTAAAATTAAGTTCAACATTTTGAGTGAAAAATGTATATTCGGAAATTTCATCATTCAAATTTTTTATCTTTTCTATATCTCTTATGTATGGTTGGTTTTTAACTAATTTTAAATTTTTATCGTCTAGTTCAAGTGAATATTTATAAAGTTTGTAAACTTCAGTTATATCATTATCTAATAAAAATTTTTGTCTAAATGAATTTCCTTTTTTTTCTACTATATAACTAAATTGAGAAAACGACCTTCCTGGTAATGATTGAATTACATTATTTATAAATATATCTTGATTTCTAATTTCAAATGTATCACCTGCAATACCCAGACATCTTTTGACATAGTGTGTTTTTTTATCAAATGGCATATTATCTTGAATGTCGTCTGCAGGATAATTAAAAACCACTATATCATTATTTTTTACTTTGTTAAAACCTTTAAGTCTGTTATATCCCAATTGAATTTTTTTTGAATATGATTTCGTATTGTCTGTACCTAATATTTTATTATGCATAAATGGAATAGAGAGAGGTGTATTGGGTACATTTGGGCCGTATGATAATTTACTTACAAGAAGATAATCTCCAATTAACATAGTTTTTTCCATTGAAGAAGTTGGAATTGTAAAAGGTTGAATGATGAATGTATGAATCAAAGTTGCACCAATTACTGCAAAAATAATTGCATTTAACCATTCAATTACAATTGGTTGTTTTTTTTTTACATTATTTCTTTTTTTCCAAAATCTCCAGTTTATATATTTCCAATAATAAATATCCATAATAATTAATACACCAAAATACAACCAATTTATTTTAGTTAAATAAACTAAGAATATGAATGAACATAATGAAATAATGAAATAAAGTAATTTTTTAAGTTTCATTTAATTAAATTTTTAATTAAAAATAACATCTTTCATTGAATATACGCCTTTTTTTCCAATTACCCATTCGGCAGCGATTACAGCTCCTTCTGCAAATCCCATTCTAGATTTAGCATTATGTTTAATTGAAATAGTATCAATTTTAGAATCATATATTATTTCATGCATTCCAAATATATTTTCAATTCTTTTAGAATTAACTTTGATTCGGTTATAGTTGTTGAATGAATTGGTTTTAATTTTAATATCATTAATAATTTTTAACGCAGTCCCACTTGGTTTATCTTTTTTTTGAGGATGATGAATCTCATTAACAGAAACATTATAATCTTTATTATTATTCATTAATGAGCTTAGGTATTCATTTAATTTGAACATAATCTGTGCACCTAAACTAAAATTTTTATCAAAAACTAGTGTTCCATCATTATTAATACAATATTGAAAAGTTTTTTTTAATTCTTTATCCCAGCCAGTGGTTCCAGAAACAACACATATTTTGGCATTAATACATTTTTGGATATTTTTTAATGCTGATTTAGGATTTGAAAATTCTATAACAACATCAGCTTTATTTAAAGTTTTGTTATCAAAACTTTTTAAATTACTAGTATTAATTTTAAAAACAATTTCATGATTTCTGGTCAAAGCAATTTTCTCAATTGATTTTCCCATTTTTCCATAACCTAAAATTCCTATTTTCATTATTTATAATTTTATTGATATTGCAAAAATTAAATTTTTATTCTCCAGATTAGGTCTTAAATTAAGACTAAAATTATCATCTACATTAAAGTTAAATAAATGAGAACTAACGTTTGCATCTATAATATTTAAAAAATATGATGCAAATGCTAATATATAAGAAATATCTCTATTATTTCTGTAATAATTTTTTAGAAATAATAAATTATTTTCATTGTATATGTTAACGAAATTATCAATTGAATTTGGATTATTATCTGTTCTTTTTTTGTATGCTTTTTTGTATTTTAAATATTTTTTTTGATTTTGCCTTCCAAAATAAAGAGATGTTCCAATTGAAAAGTAAATAACTGGAACTTTTATAATTTGTCTATTATAAATTTGTCCAAGTCCAGGAATTATGGAAGAATAAATTAATGCTTTTTTAGGAGATTTTTCATTGATGGTTTGTTGACTATGAATATAATTACTATTCATAAAAAGAATTAAAATTATTAATCTTTGAAGCATTCAATTATTTTATTAAATTCTTTGATATTATTGAAAGATATAATTAGTTTCCCATCACCTTTCTTTTTTATATTCAAATTTGAACTACAACCTGTTTTTTTTAATATAGAATTAATAACTTCTTTATTCTTATTTTCTTTAAATTTATCATTTTCTGTATCATTAATTAACTGATATAACTCTTTAACTGATAATTTATTTTTAATTAATAATTTATATAATCTAATTTGCTCTGAATCAGGCATAACATTGATTAATAGTTTTGCATGACCAATACCAATTATATTATCATTTAAGCCAGCTTGAATTATTGGATTTAATTTTAATAGTCTTAAATAGTTTGTAATTGTTGAGCGTTTTTTTCCTAATCTATGACTCAATTTCTCTTGAGTTATTCCACATTCTTGAATTAATAATTGAAAACCATTTGCAATTTCAATGACTGATAAATCTTCTCTTTGAACATTCTCAACAAGTGCCATTTCAAGTATTTCTTTATCATTTGCTGTTATAATATATGCAGGAATGGTATCTAATTTTGCAATTTTACATGCACGAAATCTTCTTTCTCCTGATATTATTTGGAATTTTTTATATCCAATATTTCTTACTGTTATTGGTTGTATTATCCCAATTTCTTTTATTGAATTGGCAAGGCTAATTAATTTATGTTTATCAAAAAAAAGTCTTGGTTGTGAGTTATTTACTTTTATTTGATTTAATTGAATTTTTTTTATTAATAATTTATTTGATGATTGATCATTAAAATTCATATCAGGTAAAGTATTATCAGAATTTTTCAAAATAGATGATAAATTTTTACCGAGTGCTTTTTTATTTTTGTTAATCATATATTTTAGATTCCTTATTTCTTTTAATGAACTCATGCGCTAAATTTAAGTAATTAATAGCTCCTTTAGAATTAGAATCGTACATAATAATACTTTCTCCATAGCTAGTTGCCTCACTAAGTTTTACATTTCGTTGAATAATAGTTTTAAAAACCATATCACCAAAATGATTTTTAATCTCGTCAATCACTTGGTTAGATAACTTTAATCTTGAATCATACATTGTGAGAAGCAATCCTTCGATATCTAATTTTGGATTTTGAATCTTTTGAATATTTTTTATTGTATTCATTAATTTTCCAAGTCCTTCTAAGGCAAAATATTCACATTGAATTGGAACTAGGACAGAATCACATGCTGTTAAAGCATTCATAGTCAATAAACCAAGTGATGGAGCACAATCAATAATTACATAATCATAATTTGATTTTATTTTTTCAATTGCTTTTTTTAACATATATTCTCTGGATTCATAATTTATTAAATTTATTTCAGCTGCTACCAAATTTAAGTTTGATGGTATTATATCTAAATTTGGACTAGATGATTTTTGTATACATTCTTCATTTGAAATTTTATTTTCAATAAAATCATACGTGCCTGAAATATATTCATTTAATTTAATTCCTAAATTTGTAGTTGCATTTGCTTGAGGATCTGCATCTATTAGAAGAACTTTTTTTTCTAATACTCCCAGTGATGCTGATAGATTTACTGATGTAGTTGTTTTACCAACCCCGCCTTTTTGATTAGCTACTGCAATAATTTTAGCCATAAATTTAATTAACTTTATGCCGTGCAAATTACAAAAACTCGTAATTTTACATTTAATTTAAAATTCATATTTATCAACATTTTATTTTTTTTGCAAACATATGCTTACAATTATATCTTCGACAAATAGAAAAGGTAGTTACACATTAAAATTATCAAAATTATACAAAATAGAATTAGATAATTTAAATATTAAAAATCAAATATTTGATTTAAAACTTCTTCCTCAAAATTTCATTTTTAAAAATTTATCAGATAAAACAAAAGAATTCGACAATATCATTAGCGAGTACATAGAAAAGTCTGAAAAATTCATAATAGTATCCCCAGAGTATCATGGTTCATATCCGGGAATATTAAAATCATTTATTGATTGCATTGGTAACGAAAATTTAAAATATAAAAAAATAGGATTGGTTGGAGTTTCTACAGGAAGATTAGGAAACGCCAGAGGATTAGATCATTTGACAATTTTATTCAATCATCTTAAAGCAAATGTTTTTTATTACAAACCAAAGTTCTCATTAATTGATAAAATTCTTGAGAAGAATGAAATAAAAAAAAGAGTTAAAGATCACATTGATGAATTTATGAAATTTTAGAATTTTCAGATTTGTATTTAAAAAGTTTTTTTTCTTTAATGATATTATCTACATATGCTGGTACTAGTTTTTCCCATCCACTGGTACTTTCCTTTATCATCCTTAAAACTTCATGAGAATAAATATTTAATATTTCTTTATTATAATTTATATCAATAATACGTTTATTAAAAATTAAATGTTGATATAATGCTTTTAATCTGGGATGAATTTCAATATTATTTGAGTTAACAATTGACCCTTTTTCTTTATCTAAGAAAGGGTAGAGATAAATTTTCAAGTCTCTATTAAACATTTTACCAAAAGCTTCCAATATACCCCCATCTAAATGCCTATAATATTTTTCTTCGAAAATTTGTTTTAAATTAGGAACTCCTAAAATTACTCCCATTCTTTTATTAGTAAATTTACTAAAATAATCAAGCAATTTATAGTATCTCTGATAATTAGAAATTAAGACAGTTTGTCCAATTGAACAAAGAATATCAGCTCTATCTAAAAAATCTTGTTCATCAATTTCACCTTCAGAACTTAAGTTACTTAAAGTTATTTCAAATAAAACTTGTAAATCTTCTTTAACAACTTTGTTTTCTAATATGAACTTATTATATCCATTTTTGATCATATCAATATTGACCTTAGTTACAGGTCTAAATCTTCCCCTTATAGCGAGAATATTTTTTTTATATAATATCTCAGATGGTTGAAGATTGTCTCCATCAGGTCCAAATATGACTGCATCAATCATTTTTTCTTTAACTAGGTATAAACTCAAAAGTCTGTTATCAATATGGATAAAATCTGGCCCATTCATTTTAATCATATCAATTTGAATTTGACCAGAGTTTAAATTGTCAAATAGCTGTTTAATAATTTCTTTAGGATTATTATAATGAAACATACAAGCATATAAGAGATTAACTCCTAAAATTCCTGTTGAAATTTGTTGTTGTTTAGTCTCAAGTTCATGTAATAAAAAATGGATAATTACATCGTTTGGTTGGGAATTACTATTTAATTGAAACCTAATCCCCATCCAACCATGACCATCATTTGATTTCGAAAAATTTATGGTAGCAACATTATTTGCAAATGAGAAGAATCTCTTTTCTGGATGTTTGTTTCTTTCTATTCTTTCAGTAATAAGGCCATATTCATGCGCAATAATTTTTTTTAATCTGGATTCGCAAACATATCTTCCATCAGTTTCTTTTCCATATATAGCATCACTAAAATCTTTATCATATGCAGACATTGCTTTTGCTACCGTTCCAGATGCACCACCAGCTCTAAAAAAATGTCTTACAACTTCTTGACCAGCACCTATTTCAGCAAAGGTTCCATAAAGATTTGAATCTAAATTAATTTGCAAAGCTTTTTGAGCAGGTGTTAAAACAACTTGATTCATAATAATAATTTTAACAAATTTAAATTTCAGAATCCATTTACCAAAGTTTATATTATATTAATTTTTATTACTTTTATTAAATGAAAATTTCAATAACCTTTTTAGGCACTGGAACATCTCAAGGAGTCCCAGTCATAGCTTGTGATTGCGAAGTTTGTACTTCTTTTAATTTTAAAGACCAAAGGCTTAGGTCTTCGGTGTTAATAAATATTGATAATAAGAATTTTGTTATTGATACAGGTCCTGATTTTAGGCATCAAATGTTAAGAGAAAATATTACAGCAATAGAGGCTATTTTGTTTACCCACAAACATAAAGATCACACTGCTGGTTTGGATGATGTTAGAGCTTTTAACTTTCATCTTAACAAAGAAATTGATGTTTTTTGTGATAAAAGTGTAAAAGAAGCATTGAAAAATGAGTATTCATATATTTTTAGTCGATTTAAATATCCTGGTATACCAAGAATTAAAATCAATGAAATAAAAAATAATGTTGATTTTTCTATTAATAATATTGTTTTTAAACCAATTCAGGTTTTTCATCATAAACTATCAATTTTCGGATTCAGAGTGGGTGATTTTACATATATTACTGATGCTAAAATAATACCTGAAGCTGAAACTAATAAAATAATTGGCTCTGAAATTTTAGTTGTTAATGCATTGAGAATTC
>MDTB01044835.1_pt1 | contig 13213 bp, 18 predicted proteins | sample 811161 | NCBI WGS metagenome assembly MDTB01 (sample SAMN05326650, study PRJNA326480) | marine metagenome | isolation source: seawater | place: Mediterranean Sea | collected 2009 | reverse complement strand
CTTCATCATGATAGCTCTCACAAGCCTGTAAGTGCTTTTAGTTCGGTCTATTTTGCTAAACATATTCTTAAAGCTAAAAAATGTATAACGGAAACTGGAGCTTCAATGAACGCTAGAGCAGTTGCTTCCGCTTGTGCAAAACTTGGTTTAGATTGTGAAGTGCACATAGGTGCCGTCGATGCTGAAAAAGTTTCACTGAATAAAGATATAACTGAGTTATATGGGGCAAAAATAGTAGAATGTCATGACTCTACTAAAACACTTCTTCCAGCTATGGCAGCTGCATTAAGAAGCTGGCAGAGTGATCCTACTGCAATGTATGTAGTTGGTTCAGTATGTGGGCCCCACCCGTATCCTTTAATGGTTAGAACTTTTGCAAGTATAATTGGTAGGATAGCTAAAAAACAAATGCAAGAGTTAACAGGTAAGCTGCCATCAAATGTATTCGCAGTATGTGGTGGGGGATCTAATTTAAATGCAATCAGCTATCCTTATTATAAAGATAGTAAGGTAAATATTTTTGGAATTGAAAGCGCTGGTAAAGGAATATCTTCAGGACGACATGCTGCTACACTAACAAGTAATGCTCCAATTGGAATACTCTTAGGTGCTAGGTCTAATGTTTTAATGAATAATGATGGCCAGATAGATGCATCTCATACAGAAGCCAGTGGTTTAGATTTTAGTGGTGTCGGGCCTGAAATTTGCTATTTGAAATCAATTAATAGAATTCAATTCCGAGCAACAACTGATAAAGAAGCACAGGAAACTTTTTTAATGATGTGTAGAAAAACTGGAATTCTTCCAGCAATAGAAGCATGTTACGTTATTCACGCAGCGCTTAAAGAAATTAAAAAAAGAAAAAACCCAAAAGAAATTCATTTAATACATTTATGTGGTTCTGGTGAGTCAAATGTTGCTAGAATGTTAAAATATAAAAGAGAAAATGAATAAGAATTTTCAAAAAATTTTTGCTAAAGCTAAATCTGAAAATAGATCATGTTTTGTTGCCTTTGTCACAGGTATGGACCCTGATTATGAAAGTTCAAAACATATATTAATTGAACTTTCTAAATGTTGTGATGTGATTGAAGTAGGAGTAAGTTTTAATACCTCAACATCAGACAGTTCAATAATAATGAGCGCTAATGATAGAGCGATAAAATCTGGTGCTAGAACTGAAAAAATTTTTCAACTTATTAAAGAAGTAAAAAGTGAGATAACATCTGATACTGCTTTTGTTACAATGGGATATTTAAATCAAATCCATATATACGGGATTGATAAATATATAAAAGATTGTAAAAAAAGTGGTGTTGATGGATGTATTGTAGTTGATAGCAATAATGAGTCCCCAGAAGATGAATTGATTTTTAAAGGCTTAATCAAAAACGATATTGCGTTTATAAAACTAATAGCACCGACAAATGATAGTGCTTATATCAAACAAAGTTTAAAAAAATGTTCCTCTTGGATTTATATAGTTTCATACGCGGGAGTGACAGGATCAAAGGATGTAAATTTAGAAAATGTTAAAAAATTAACTAAAATGATTAGGAAGCAATCAAAGATACCAATTGGTGTAGGTTTTGGAGTCAAAACTTTTGAAGATGTTCAAAAAGTATCAAAATTAGCTGACTTAGTAGTTTGTGGAAGCAATATTGTAGAAAAGATAAAAGAGGGTAATCAAAATGGTTTATCTGGTCGAAATTTAGCCCAATTTGTTTCTGAATATGTTATTAATCTCACAAAAGGAGTAAAGCATTGAACTGGATTTCAAGATTCTTAAAACCAAAAATTAAATCTCTTTTTGAAAAGAGATCTTCAAAAGAAAAAAGCACTCTTTGGACAAATTGCACTTGCGGAGAACTAATTCTAAAAGAGGATTTATTTAAGAATTATCATTGTTGTCCTAAATGCGGGATGCATCATAAGATTGGTTGTGAAGAAAGATTTAAATTATTTTTTGATAATGGGGAATATGAGATCATTGAATGCGGTATGCCACCCGACGACCCTATCAAATTTTCTGACTCCAAGCCTTATAAAGATAGAATTGCTGTTGCAAGAAAAAAAACAGGTCAACTTGATGCAATGATGATTGCAAAAGGTAAAGTTCAAAATATGGAGGTTACAGTTGGAGCTCAATCATTTTTTTTTATTGGTGGTGCAGTCGGAATAGCAAGCGGCGAAATTTTCATTCGAGCTGTTTCCCATGCGATTGAGAATAGAACTCCTCTAATTTTTTTCTCATGTTCTGGAGGACAAAAACTACAAGAAAATATTTTAGCCTTGTCGATGATGACAAAAATTACTTTAGGGGTTAATGAGTTGAAAAAAAATAATCTACCTTATATTGTTTGTATGACAAACCCAACTGCAGGAGGAGTAACCGCTTCTTGGGCAAGTTTGGGAGATATAATTGTAGCCGAACCTGGTAGTACAATATCATTTGCAGGGTCCAGGGTGATAAAAGATACAGTCCGAGAGGAATTACCTAAAGGATTTCAAACCGCAGAATATTTGTTAAATCATGGTCAGGTTGATCTTGTTGTTGAAAGAAAATATTTAAGTTCTACAATAGGCACATTATTAAAAGTCATATTGAAAAAAGCAGAATCAAAAATTAAACAATCGAATGTCACAATCGACAAATCTATACAGGCTTCTTAATAATCATAAATTATTTAACAAATCAGTAAAATTTGGTCTTAAAAGGATAAAGCTAGCTCTCAGTCTATTAGGAAACCCTGAAAGAAAACTTAATAATGTTATTAGTGTGCTTGGGGAGTCAGGAAAATTTACTACGTTATGGACATTAAAAAGTTTTATAGAAGCTAACAATCAAACTGTATCAACATATACTTCGCCGTCCATTTTAGATATTCGAGATCGTTTCTATATGGGAAAAGGATATCTTACACTTAAAGAAATTAAGGACACTATTAAAAAAATAGAAAAATTAAAAATACCGTTAACAGTGTATGAGGTTCTTACTTTAATTTATGTAATTAATGCATCTAAACTTAATGTAGATTACTTTATTGTGGAGACGGGGGCTCTCTGGAAGCATGATTGCTCTAATATCTTTGATTTTCCCCTTGCTCAAATTGTTACAAATATAAATCTTCAACATAAAATATTTCTAAAAAAGAAAACTCTCGATGAAATAATCAAAGAAGATACGGCGTATTTATGCCAATTTAGCAACATCTTTGTAGCAAAACAAACACCATACGTATTAAAGAAAATTAAAGTTCACCTAAAAAAAAATAATAGTAAAATTCATTATCCAAGTTCTTGGAGATTAACTAAAAAAAATAATTTTTATTTTTATCAAGATAAATCAACAAAAATAAAACTTAATGCTAAAAATGTGCACTCTCATGGAATGTTTGAAAATATTTCACATGCAGTAAAAATAGCTTTAGATTTAAAAATTAGTAAAAGAATAATTGAGAAAACTTTACCAAAATTATCATTTCCTGGCAGGTTTAATTATTTAAAAAAAGGTAGAATAAAAAAAATGTTGCATAAAAATGAGTTGATAATGATTGATGGTGCGCATAGCCCATATGATGCTAAAAATTTGTATAATTATCTTAAAACTATTAAATTACCTAAATATGGTATTTGGGCTATGACTAAAAATAAAGAACCAGATTTATTTATTAAAGAATTAAAGAATATTTTTAATAAAATAGTTACCGTGCCAATTGAAAATGAAAGCGCTTCAGTATCAGCAAAAGAATTATATAAAATTGCTATTAGAAATAAAATTAATTCTGAAACAAGTAATAACCTTAAGGAAGCTATAAAAAAAATAAGTTCTAAAGAAAAGAAGCTCGTCGTTTGTTTTGGCAGCCTATATTTTTGTTCGTCTATATTAAATAAAAATTAGTTACTTAGTATCCAGGCCTTAAGTTTTTCTTTTCCACCCCATCCAACTTGTTCCGAAACAACTTGTTTATTCAAAATCTTTAAAAAATACGGTACTGACTTGCAATTTAGCATAGTAGCAGTTGAAGGTGACTCCTCGATATCGAGTTCAGCAATTTCTGCTTTATCTTTAAGCTCCAACGATAATTCAGTACAAGGTTCGACAGAATTTATGCAAGGTTGACACCATTTTGCCCCAAGTTTAATTATCTTTATCTTATTTCCATCTGAAATAAATTTTTGATATGTGTCGTCATTAATTTTGATCATATAAACTTAAATAAGTATTTTTTTTTATAAGTCAATACTTTTAATTATAAATTACTTCCTGTCGATAACATTGAGGTTTACATTTAGATTTACCAACAGTTATTATTTCTCCAGTGTCTTTGACGCAGTAAATATAATAATAAAATTCATTATTTTCATAATCTTTTATCTCTTCGATTCTAATTTCTGTTATTTTGTCCATCTGCGTTTTTGAATATGTTTAATCTCTATTCTTAAAACATCTATTTCATTTTTTAGTTTTGAAACATAAAACCTATCATATTTTCTATCTATATATTTCCAAATATGTGTTGGCAAGTAAACCATCGCTCTTAACATAGATAATATTGGTCTTTCCAAAAATAAACGTGAACTAGCTCTTTTTTGTAATTCTTGTAATCTTACAAGTCGTTCAAAATATTCCAAGGTTTCTAGTTTATATTTAAGAATTACTCTTAAATTATTAAAGTATTTTCCGAAATTATCTGGTGAAATCATTTTAAGCTATATCCTTTTTATTTTTTTTAGTTAAAGTATTTTCTTTCGGAATTTCTTGGTCAAAAAGTTTTGAGAACTTCTCAGCTTCAATTCTTTGTTTTTCAGCTTGTTCAAGACCATAGGATCTTTCTGGTAAACTTGTTCTTAATACTAAAGCCTTTTCATATATTACTCTCATTTCTTTTATCATTGCATCTACTTCGTTAATATAATCAAGTTTTTCTTTTGTAATGTCTTTCTCAGCTCTTATAGAGTCGATTAAGTGTTCCGCCATAGGAATAGTTGTAAAATTTTTTTCTTCCAATCTCAAAACTCTCTCGGCAGTTTCTACATGGATTTTGTTATAAACTTCTTTAGGTAAAACTTCAGGTTTGTTTTGATAGATTAATCTTTCACCAAAATATTTAAGCCTTTTATCTTGAAATTTTAAGACAAGTTCGTAACGCTTATCCCATTCTATTAAGTGAAATTCCTTCATAATTTTGGCATCAATACTATTGTCGTCTATAAAGCCACCGCTATAAAGTTGATTATGAGGGTCGTTAGCAGTTATAGGATCTTCATTATATGATTTAGATTTTTCATCATAAATTTCAATTATCGCTTTTTTACATCTCTCAATGAATTCAGGGTTGTTTTTAATTTCGTTGGCTCTTTCGTTAATTTTTTCTAACCCAATAACATCAAAGGGGCTAAATTTCATTGCGTAATTTATATCTAATAAAACTGGATTTTTAAGAGGCACATTTCTAATAAATTTTCCTGGCTTTTTCATTCGGTTTTTAAGAGATTTATAATCAAGATTTATTAAATCTTTTGGATCATTCTCTAAACAAAAAGCAGTTGGCCAAGTATATTTAGGATGATCAAACAAATACGTGCAAGCAAAAGGTCTGCTTTTACCAAAATAATAAAGGACTGTCGTAAATGTTTTGTTATTTAACATAAAATCTTTTGCCTTTTTTTTTGATGTAGTAATTAAAGAGGCGTCGAATATATCTTTTGCTTTTTCTTTGATTTTCTGAATTACCTTAGCCGTAATTTCACAATCTTGTGTAGCTGTATGAAATTTGCTTTTATCCGTATTTGGAAAATTTCTCATACCTAAGTCCTCAAGTTTAAAAACAGGATTATTAGATTTAGAATATGAGGTTTCTAAACAGTGCGGATAAAAAAGCTTAGCTGCACGTGCAAATGGTAAAAAATCAGCTGCTTCATTTCTATTTAGTTTCAAAATATAAAATGGTAATAAATTTTTATAATTTTCCTTTTCTGCTAGCGGAAAATCAAAACCCATACCATTCCATGTTGTCCAAATGCAGGGTGACCATTTATTTATGTATTTATGCATTTCTAACATCATTTGATAATGACTCATGTTTGATTCTTTTAATTTTTTGAGTCCTTTATTTACCCACAAACTATAAGGATCAGGAATATAACCAGGTACGTTTCGGCAAAATAATTCAAATCGATCTAATTCTTCAAATTTATCTGAGTATAAAATTGCACTTGCTGAGATAATTCTTCCTGTGCTAGTGCTACTCCCGTTACTTTCAAAATCTAAAACTGCAATGTTAGACATTAATTAAATTCCTTATTATTTTATTTATAACTTTGTTATTTTATTTTTTTCTTTTTCTCTTTTTAAGCCAAAATCTTGGATTAATATAAATAGTTCATCAAATAATCCGTCGAACTCAAGATAATTTTTTTTTAAGTCTCTTGTAAATTTTTCTCCTTTTATTACGATATCACCGTAACCAGACAACTTCTTCTGTAATGAGCCTAATAAGTTTTTCATTTCTGGTTTATTTAAAAACTCCAAAGCAGAAATTTTATTTTCCTTATCTTCATTTTTATTGATAGAATTAAGTCCTATTAAAATTTTTCTTGAGAAAGCTGAGAGTATTTTAAGTTTATCAAGGTCATAATCACAAACATAAATATTACCTTTTTCTAAATATCCTTTTTTTTTGTCAAAATCTTTTGGAATTGCGGTTGAAAAAATAATGCCTATATCTGCTCTGGCAGATTTCATGTCATCTTGAAGTTTTCCATACCAATCTTTGGAAAATTTTTGAGTTTTTTTACTTTCGTATAAAATTTTTCCTATAACTTCACCATCTTTTTTAATTATTTGGATCCAATCTGCTCCTGGCTCTCCTGTTTCTGTGGATCGTATTTCATCTTCTGTTTCACCAAACATCTCTTTTAAATTATCACCTAATAGATTATGTTGAGAAGCGCCTTGGTCAGCTGAAGATCCTTGTTCTGCTCTCTGTTTCATTTTTTCCATATCTTTTTTCATTCTTTCAATTTTTAAATCTTTAAACTTAATTTCCTGATCTTTTTTTTCATCGCTTTTTCTTATTTTATTTTCAGCTTTGGCGTTTAATTCAGCAGTTAATGATTCTTTAAAATCTTTATTTTCTTTTTCTAACTCTTTTTTTGCCTCTTCTTTTGCATCTTTTCTAGCGTCTTTATTTTCTTTTTCTAATGCTTTTATTTTCTCGTCTTTCTGCTTTTGATCTTTGTTAAATTTTATTTCATATTCTTTTTTTGCCTCTTCTTTTGCATCTTTTCTAGCGTCTTGTTTTTCTTTTTCTAATGCTTTAATTTTTTTATCACTTTCAGTTTTGTGTTCTCTAATTTTTTGAGCAGCGAGGGTTTCAGCTTGTGCTGCCGCTACCTCGCCTAGCTCAATTTCTTTTTTACAATGTGGGCACTTAACTGTTTCCATTTTAATCAGTATTCTTTATGTTTAACTCTTTGAATTGTCCCAACTCTTGTTTGTTTATCCCTTTTTGATAAGAATTTGCAATAGTCTCTACTGTTTTGCTAATAGATAACTTTGTTCCAGGTAACAAAACTTTAGATAGATATTGCAAAGTGCCGTGAACTTCATGAGAAAGAGATACATTTCTATATTTTGTTCTATCCGTCATTATTTCCTCCTAATGTAGTTTACGATTATCTTCTTTTTTAACAAAAAGCTCAGAACAGTGTTCGCTGTGAAAATTTACGAAATTTTCAGCAACTTCATCACTAGTGCCTGTGTCATTTGTTTTGTAATCAAAGTAAGGAATGCTAAATATGGCTTTTTGTTTTGCATAAAACAAAATGTTATACCACATTTCACTACTATTTAATTTACAACCATCAGTAAATTTGCCGAGATTATTAAACACCTCTTTTACATGACCGTTGAACTTATCAATCTCAACTTGCTTAGCATCAATTGGGTTGTCATTAGTGCTAACCACCTTAAGATCTTTTTTAAAAGGAACAATATTATTCCTTTTTTTTCTGCCTTTTCTGCTTTTTGTCTTTTTATACTCAGACATAACTTACTCCTTTTGTTATGACCGCATAATGTGATGTGAGGAAATTTTTTTCAACAAAACCACAATCTAATTCAATTTATATGCGTTCGTTTATAAAAAATACTATATTTGTTTACATTTAAAAAGTCAAGATAAAATTTTTGAAAATAAAGTTAACAACAGCTTTAATTTAATTTCTCAAACAAAATCCTACATTTACTTTTTGGGGTAGTTTTGTTGCTACCCCTACAAAAGTTAAATGTTACTAGACGTTTTTTTCAAATGTCCAATTACTCGACCTGAACGTAATTTAAGACCAGAAGTGCCATTATCATAGATTTTAACAGCTCTCCTAGATTTTCTTAATTTGTTTAAAAGTTCAGCCTGTGATTTGTTTCGGCTGAATTCTTTCAACAATTTTGTATGTCTATCCATGCATACTCCTTTGTTTTTATTCAACCTACTTTTAACTCATGTAGATGAGCCACTTAAAGTGGATGGTATAATAATGATATTATATTATATATAAATAAGCAAAGAATTATTTTAATGAAAAACAAATATATCGGAATTTTATTGGTCATTTTGGGAACATTTACAATCTTTGTTCATTCTCCGTATTCATGGATTATATCGGCCATACTAATCGGAGGCGGGAGTGGCGTGTGGTGGTGGCCAGACAAAATTAGCAATAAGGACAATGAAAAAAATAAATAAATTTTTTTTTATCAATGGGTTAATTGGTTCTTTAATTTTTTACTATTTTGTAAGAAAAATTCAAACTCATTATGAGGTTGATATAAGTGTAGATGGTTATGGCTTAGCTGGAGTTTGGTACGGCGTTGGTATTGGATTTGTATTCGGGGTAAAATTCATTAGAATAGAAGAGATTATCAATTATTTTAAAAAAGATTAATGAAAAGAATTTGTATAATATTTGGACATTATAATACTAAAGACTCATTTTGTAGCGCTGTGAGAGATACTTTCATTTCTGAGTCTAAAGAAATTGGTAACGAGATAGATTTAATAAATTTATATGATGAAAAAGAACAATTACCTTACTATCGAAATGTCAATCCTCCTCCTAAATTAGTTTTAGATTATAGAAAAAGATTGGAGAAATGTGATGTAATGTTTATTATAAGCCCTTGTCACAATTTAAGACTAACAAGTATAACTGAGTCATTTATTGATTGGGTATTACATCCCAAGTGGTTTTTCCAATACAAATCCCTTGTTCCAGGAAACAAGTACTTTAAAAACTACGGTTATGCGCAAGCGGGTGCTATGAAAGGGAAACTAGGTATTATTGGATTAGTTTACGGTGGGCCAATGCTAGCCTATTCAAACTTTTCGTTTTTTGACAATATTCCATATAGACGTTTAAAAAAGTCTGTTTTTCAGCTCGGCGGCTTAAAATGTAAATACTTCAGAATCTACTCAGTACTACCTAATATGAAGAAAAAGGTTTTTGATAATCATATGAAAAAAGTAAAAAAATTGGCGAGACAGTTATAACAATTTTAATATTTGAATAAAAAGTATATAACGCAATTATGGAAAAATTAAAAGACTGGGCAATAGATGTGGCAAAAACGATGTTTAGAGAGGATGAAAAATCTGCGTTCAGAAATTTACCAAAAAGTACTAGACTTTCGATTCTCCTGCAGCTTAGTTTTATTTGGTGCACAATTGCGAGTATATATGTGTTTCAATTTGAAACAATGGCTTTAGGTTTTGCTGCTTTAATGCTAGCTCACTGTCTTTTAATTTTTGCTGTTTATTATACTTTTAAACAATTTCATAGAGGAATTAAAAATGATCAATCATTACAAGTTGAAACGAAAACTGCTGAGTACTCTCCTCCAAAACTAATGATTTTTGCTTTGGTCGTTTTCATTGTTTTTATATTTACTAGAGGATTAATGGTAATGGATGAAAGTTCTAATAGTTATAGTATTCCTTATGAAGGTCCAGTTAAATCTACTATGGAAAGAATAAAAGAATTCGTAAAATAGGTTTCTAATGTGTGGAAGATTTGCACAAATCAATATAATAAAATCAACATCGGATATAGTTAAATCTGTAATTGGAAAAGTAGATAATATAGATAACTTCAATATAAGTCCTGGACAAGAGGCTGCTGTTATAAAAAAATACAGTAATGGACGAGCTTTAGAGTTGGCTACTTTTTCTATATTCCCTAATTGGGCGCAAAATAAAGAAGGATTCAGACCCTTGCATAACACAAGATTAGAGAGTCTTACAACAAAACCATATTTTAAAAGATTAGTAACTGAAAATAGATTACTTATACCTTCTAGTTTATTCTATGAATGGTCCAAGTCTGAAGATAATAAAAAAATTCCTTATTGTTTTAAAAATAAAGAAGATGAATTAATGTATTTTGCAGGGATATTTGAAAAAAATATGTTTAGTATAATTACCATAGAGAGTAAAAATAAGATTCATCATCGTCAGCCAATGATCATAAATAAATCTAAAATTAATGATTATTTAAATCTTAAAAATAATGCTGCAGAAGTTTTACAATCTATCAAGCCGCCTGAGCTTGATTATTATCAAATAGGACCTGAAATAAATAACCCAAAAAATAATTTCAAAGAACTAATCAATCCGCTAGGTAGCAAATGAGTAATAACTTAAAAATAGTTCCAACAAAAAATGATGTGGGCGCATATATAACTGGTGTAGATATTAACAATATATCCACCCTTTTTGAAATTGACCAAATAAGAAATATTTTAGAGGTATATGGAGCAATATTTTTTAAAAAACAAAATTTAAACTCTGAAACATATCAAAATTTTGCAAGCGCTTTTGGCAAGTTAGTTGCTTATCCTCGACTGAAAGGTTTAAATAATTTTCCTTTTATAAACGAAATTATCAGAAGACCTGAGGATAAAAATTTAACTTTTGCTAGCAGTTTTTTTCACAATGACGGGCCATACTCAGGCTCTAATCGACCAAAATATACAATGCTTATGGGAATTGAAATTCCTGAAAAACAGGGAAATACAATTTTTTCCTCTGGTATAAATGCTTATGAAAAACTACCGGAAAATATCAAACAAAAAATTAAAAATGCGACTGGTATATTTTCTTCTGAAGGACCAATAGCTGCAACAAGAATTGAAAGAGAAAAAGAAATGGGAATTAAGTCAGCCAAGAAAATGGAAGCAGAACATCCAATTGTCCAAGAAGTAAACGGTCAAAAATCCTTATATATTAGTCCTGGTCATCTTATAAAAATTAAAAATATTGATGAAGAAAATGATGAAAATTTAAAAAAATTTTTAATAGATCATGTAAACAAAAAAGAATTTATATTCTCTTACGAATGGGATAAGGGAGACGTTATAATGTGGCACAATTTTTTAGTTTCCCATTGCGCATCACAGATAAAAAACTGTAAAAGAGTTATGCATCGTATAACTGTTAAGTAATTTAATTTTTTTTTAATACAACTAAATGGCCCATTTTTCTTCCTTCTCTAGGCTCTTCTTTCAGATAATCATAAAAAAATTCATTTTTTTTAAAAGTTTTTTTTCTATACTCAAGGATCTCAAATCCTAAAATGTTATACATTTCAGAGTTAGAAATTTTTTTGTTATTAACAAAATCTAATCCACACGTTGCATTGATATGGCCCTGAAATTGGCTCACAGAGTGTGAGTTTACAGTATTCCAATAAGAATTATGCGGACGGCAACTTTGCTCGTTGTATAAAAGTTCATTTGAATTAGTTATTAAAAACTCTACGCATAAAGTACCAACGTAGTCTAATTTCTCACAAATTAATTTTGTAATTTCTTGTGACTTTTTAAATAAATTTTGATTTATATTAGCAGGAATTTTTGAATGTCTTAAAATGCCGTTTTCATGTTTATTTTCAGAGGGCTCATATATTGAAATTTTTCCATCTTGATATCTAGTGGCAGCTACTGAAATTTCTTGTTTTAGATCTACGAATTTTTCAAGAATATATTCTTTACTAAAATCTAAATTTTCATCAATATCTTTTAAAGAATTAATTCTGAACTGACCTTTGCCATCATAGCCCATATTGCAAGTCTTTAGAATTCCTGGAAAAAGATTAGTGCTTTTCTTCAATTCTTCCAATGATTTTATATGTTTCCATTCGGTTGATTTTATTCCTAACTCATTTGCAAATGATTTTTCTAATATTCTATTTTGGGTAATGCGTAGACAATTAGGATTGGGATGAACTTTTTTTATTTCATTTACTTTATTGATTGTTTCTAGAGGTATATTTTCAAACTCATACGTGCATACATCAATACTGTTAATAAATTTTTCCAAATTTGAAACATCGTTATAATCTGAAAATATATATGAATCGCTAAATTTTTGAGCAGGACCATGCTTGTCGTTTGAAAAGACAATGGTTTTTAAACCTAATTTTTTAGCAGATTTTACTAGTTCAGTTCCCAACTGACCGCTACCAAATATTCCTAGCGTAATATCTTTTGACATTTACCTTGGTTTTTTTTTAATTGATTTCGTTTGTTTTATTCTAAATTTTTTAAGTTTGTTTAATACTTTTGTATCAGTAAGTGCAATTATTTCTGCAGCTAATAGACCAGCATTAAAAGCATTATTAATTGCAACGGTGGCTGTCACCACTCCTTTTGGCATTTGAACAATACTTAGTAAAGAGTCTAAACCTTTTAAGCTTTTTGTCTCAATAGGTACGCCTATGGTTGTTAAATGAGTCATCGAACTTATCATTCCTGGAAGATGTGCAGCTCCCCCGGCACCACAAATTAGTACACTGTATTTTTTATGAGCAGATTTACTAAAAGAATAGAGTCTTTCAGGAGTTCTATGAGCAGATATAATCAAAGTTTCAAATTTAACACCTAATTCTTTTAAAACTTTTTCAGCTTCCTTCATAACTGGGTAATCTGTTTTTCCAGATCCCATTACAATAGCTACTTTATTTAGAGAATTTGCTTTCACAGAATATTTTTAACAATTTTTGTGAAAATTACAATAGAGCAATTAAAAGATTAAATTAAAGATAAAAGATCTTCATATTTATGATCCATCAGATGAATATATGTTCTTATTTGTACAACTTCAACTTGCTTAAATTTCTTTCTTATTTTGAACAATTTTATGACAACCAATCT